>Ga0208300_100409_pt1 | contig 32570 bp, 27 predicted proteins | sample 23_taG_FD_184096 | JGI IMG/M metagenome (GOLD analysis project Ga0208300, IMG submission 184096) | Marine viral communities from Cariaco Basin, Caribbean Sea - 23_WHOI_OMZ (SPAdes) (version 2) | ecosystem: Environmental > Aquatic > Marine > Oceanic | place: Caribbean Sea: Cariaco Basin...
CATGTGACTACCGAGCCCTTCTAACTCTCTGACAAACCGAAGGTTTTCACCTTCAATCACCGCTGGTAACGCTGTGCGTCCCCGGCAGCGGATGCGTACTTTACGGATTCGCTGCCGTCTTGGCAAGAACTTTTTGTAAAAAAACACCAACATTCGTCTATTACCCCATATACCGCAGCACCACCCTCTCTATTTAAGCAAGCGTAGGAATTGCGTCAGGCACTAATGATTCGGTGCTGAGATCGGCAATGGTTCGTGCCCCAGTGAGCGTCATCGCCACTTTCATCTCTTTTTCAAAAAGCTCAAGCAGGTTAGCAACTCCCGCTTCACCTGCTGCTGCAAGCGCATAGATAAAGGCGCGACCAATCAATGCTGTATCTGCGCCCATGGCAATCATCCTTACTACATCCAACCCATTACGCACACCAGAATCTGCCAGAATGGCCAGGTCACCCTTAACTGCATCGGCAATAGCGGGCAGGGCACGCGCGCTAGAAGGCACGCCATCCAACTGACGACCACCGTGATTTGAAACTACAATACCGTCAGCCCCAAAGCGGACTGCATCACGGGCGTCTTCAGCATCCAGTATGCCCTTAATAACCATTGGGCCGTCCCATTGCTCACGAATCCAATCCAGATCTTTCCAGGAAATAGAGGGATCAAAGTTATCGCCAAGCCAAGCAATATAATCCTCAAGCTCCGTCGGCTGACCACGATAATCAGACACGTTACCTAGATCATGCGGGCGACCATGCACACCGACATCCCAAGCCCAAAGAGGGTGCAGCGCAGCTTGAAGCATACGCCTCATAGGTCCACTTTTACCGCTCATGCCTGAATGGGCATCGCGATAACGCGCTCCAGGTACAGGCATATCAACGGTGAAGACTAATGTTTTAACCCCTGCCGCCTTAGCACGCTCAAGCACGTGCTTCATAAACCCCCTATCCTTCAATACATAAAGCTGAAACCAGATGGGTCGCTCAACTGCTGCTGTCACTTCAGCAATAGAGCATACGGATACCGTCGATAACGTAAACGGTATGCCCTTCTTGGTCGCTGCTCGTGCCGCCTGGACTTCGCCGCGCCTAGCGTACATGCCTGTCAACCCCACCGGCGCCAAGGCAAGAGGCATTGCCATCTTTTCACCGAACAGTTCAGTTTCTAGCGATAGCGACGACATATCTTTCAACACCCGCTGCCGCAACGCGACACCCGCCAAGTCTTCAACATTGCGCCGCAACGTATGCTCTGCGTATGCCCCGCCATCAGCATAGTGAAACAGAAACGGGGGGATGCGACGCTTGGCAGCTTGGCGGTAGTCCGTCGGTGATGAAATGATCATGGCAGGCCCTATGCAATAAATAGATGCACTATTTATAAGTACTATCTATAAACGGTCATCGAAGCGTCAGTATTAAGCGCCCCAGAAAAATTGGTTTTACCAATTTACAAACAATGAGTACCAACAGTAATGAGGCACAGAGAGCGTGTCAAACACGTATCGCGCACTATGACGTGTTTTAGCCATATACTTTAGTTAAAAACCAAGTAAACAGTGTGGACAGCCAACCATTTGCTAAGCTTTTGCTATTGAGGCAAACCATTAAAGCCTCTACTATTGGTCTTACCAATTATGAGGATCTGCGCTAATGACTTATCCACCGCTCCGTCAGCAGCGCTTGGCTGATGTGATTACCGAGCGCCTTGAGGCCATGATTCTTGAAGGTAGCCTCAAGCCTGGCCAGCGCTTGCCCCCGGAAAGAGAGCTTGCTGAACAGTTTGGCGTGTCGCGCCCTTCTCTTCGTGAGGCTATTCAAAAGCTTGCCGCACGGGGCCTGCTTAATAGCCGCCAAGGGGGTGGTACCTTCGTGAATGAAACGCTAAACAGCGGCTATACCGATCCTTTATTGGAAATGCTTTCCCGACACAAAGAGTTTCATTTGGATTTGCTTGAATTTCGCGATGCGATGGAAGGCATTTCGGCTTATTACGCCGCGTTACGCTCCACACCGGCGGACAAAGCGGTATTAATCCAGCGCTTTGAAGAACTTGACGGTGGATTTGTGGGTGCCAACCCCGCCCAGGAGGCAAAGCTAGATGCTGCCTTCCACCTAGCTATTGCAGAAGCTGCTCATAACGTACTGTTACTACACACTATTCGAGGAATTTTTCATCTATTAGAACAAAGTATCGTTGATAACCTCGCCCATCTTTTTGCAAAGCCCGACTCGCGCTCGCAGTTAATGAAGCAACACCGCGCCCTGTTAGATGCGATTTTAGAAGGCCGAGCTGAAGATGCCCGCAGCCGAGCGCACGAACACCTAGTGTACGTTGAGGAAGGTCTTCTCGAGATGGCCAGAGCGGAAACCCGCGCCCAGCGAGCATTGCGTCGTGCCCAAGGTACCAGTAGCACACCCGCATGAGCCGCTTATCTCGCCTTTCAGCCTATCGCTGGCGGCTAATCTGGCTGATCGCGATTCCGCTAGGACTAATACTATGCATGTGGCAAGCCGCTCAACTCGCCCGCGAGCAAGCGCTATCAAACTTGCAAGACGATGCCGAAAACGAGCTACGACTTTCTGCCGCTAACTTAAACGGTTACCTGCTGCGCTATGATTATTTGCCACAAATGCTGGCGACCAGGGAAGGCGTACAACGTTTTGTAGACTCCCCCGACAGCCAAGACCCCATGCCGCTCAACTTACTGCTTGATCGTTTTCGCTTTACTTCTGGGGTCTCTGATGTCTATTTGCTTAACCGTGACGCCGATACCATCGCTGCCAGCAACTGGCACCGCCCCAATACATTTATTGGTCAAAACTACGCGTTTCGCAGCTATTACACCGACGCTATTACCGGGGGGCAGGGGCGTTTCTTTGGTTTAGGCGTACAGTCGCTTGAGCGTGGTTACTACTTTTCTGCGCCGGTGTGGGTTGACGACACCTCGCCCGATGCAAAGCCCGACGGCGTTATCGTCGTTAAAGTGCTGCTCGACGATGTTGAAGAGGGCTGGGCGGAACAGGATGCTGAGCTGTTTGTCACCGATAGCGACAATATTATCTTCATGGCCAGCCACCCTGAGCTACGCATGAATGCCCTCCATCCTCTCACTGACGACCAACGTGACACCCTCCGGGCAACCCGACGCTATGCAATGGAGCCTTTGACGCCTTCCGGCATTGAGCTTGAAGCCCCTTACGGGTCAGATAGCTATCTCGTTAGCTTCACTAGCGGCCCACTAATCGGTGGGCACTATTTAAGCCTTACGCGCCCCATTCCAGAGTTTGGCTGGCAAATGCATATTTTAAAACCACTCACCCCCGTGGTGAATGCCCAGTGGATTGCGGCACTGATGGCGGGAGGCTTATATGGCGTGGTGGCCCTGGGCGGCGGTATTGGTTGGCAACGTTTGCGTTTACGCCGAGAGCGCGAAGCATTTGCAGAACGCGAACGGCGAACCCTAGCCAGGGTACGCGATGAGCTAGAGGTTAGCGTAGAACGAAGAACACGTGATTTAGTCGCCAGTAACCAGCGGCTCTCTGGTGAAATAGAAGAGCGGCGGCGAGCAGAAGCGAGTCTACGCCAAACCCAAGACGAGCTGATCCAAGCGGCAAAGCTTGCGGTACTGGGCCAATTGGCTGCCGGTATTAATCACGAGTTAAATCAACCCTTAGCGGCTATTCGCGCCTACGCTGAAAATGGCCGACGGTTTATTGAACTGGCGCAGGTAGATAAAGCTGACACCAACCTAGCGCAAATTGTCGAGCTGACCCAGCGCATGGCCGATATTAGCGCCCAGTTGCGCCAGTTTTCTCGTAAAAGCAGTGAGCGCCAGGAAACAATCTCTGTGCAAGCTTGTATTGAGTACGCCTTGCGTTTATTTCACAGCCGCTTACGCGATGATGGCATCAAGGTGGTCCAACAATGGCCCGAGGAAACGCTTTGGGTTGAGGGTGATTTAGTCCGCTTAGAGCAAGTACTGGTGAACCTGATCAGTAACGCGTTACAGGCAATGAAAGGGGTAGCGTCTCCCATGCTGACGCTAAGTGTCGAAATCGCACAACAGCAAGTGATGATCAGCGTTGCCGATAATGGCCCTGGTGTCTCGGAAAACCACTTGGGTCAGATTTTTGAACCCTTCTTCACCACCAAAGCACCCGGTAGCGGATTAGGGCTAGGACTTTCGATTTCCTCACGTATTATGGAGGATCTGGGCGGCAAACTGCTGGTAGCAAATCAGCCCACTGGCGGAGCGCGCTTCATCATTACGCTACCCTGCTCAACAACACCTAACGTACTGCCGCCCTACTCAGTCAAGGAGAATAACAACCATGCATGAGCCGTCGACGCTGCCGGTCATGGTGATCGACGACGAACCACATCTGCGTATCACCGCCAGCCAAACACTCGAACTTGCTGGCTACACGCCCCACTGTTTTGAGTCTGCAGAACAAGCGCTTGAGGCACTACCAGCAAATTTTCCCGGTGTGATCGTCAGTGACATTCGCATGCCAGGCATGGACGGTATGGCACTACTGCATGAATTACACAGCCGTGATGCCACACTGCCGATTATTTTAATCACCGGCCACGGTGACATCTCGACCGCGGTCGAGGCGATGCGCGCAGGCGCTTGGAATTTTCTGGAAAAGCCTTTTGCTGGGGATCAGCTACTCGATGTCGTGAGACGAGGGATCGAAAAGCGCCAGCTAAGCCTGGAAAACTTACGCTTAAAAGCCGAGCTTGAGGTCCAGCAAGCTGCCCTTGGCCCACGCCTAGTGGGCCGTACACCGGTGATTTCTCGTCTGGCGACAATGATTCAGCGCATCAGTCAAGTAGAGGCTGATGTACTGCTATTTGGCGAAACCGGCACCGGAAAGGACCTTGTCGCCCGTGCCATTCATGAACGTAGCGCCCGGCGCAATAGCCCGTTTATGGCGATCAACTGCGGCGCAGTGCCAGAAAATACCATAGAGTCAGAGCTATTTGGCCATGAGAAAGGCGCCTTTACCGGCGCTGTAGAACGGCGAATTGGTAAGTTTGAGCATGCCAATGGTGGCACCGTGTTTCTGGATGAGATTGAATCAATGCCATTGGCACTTCAGGTTAAGCTGTTGCGCGTATTGCAGGAGCGCAGCATCGAACGCCTTGGCGCCAACGAGACAGTACCACTCAATATACGAGTGATTGCCGCCACCAAAGTGGATCTCAAAGTCGCTGCTGAAGAGGGTAGCTTTCGCGAAGATCTCTACTATCGACTCAACGTGGTTACCCTGCCACTGCCCGCGCTACGCGAACGGCGTGAGGACATTCCACTGCTGTTCCAGCATTTCGCCGTGGTCGCTGCCAACCGTAGCGGTTTAGAAGCCCCCACTTTGGACAGCCATTCGATAGCCGCGCTACTGGCTCACGACTGGCCCGGTAATGTTCGCGAACTACGTAACCTCGCAGAGCGTTATGTATTACTGGGAGCAGCCTTTGACTATCGCTTGGATGCATTACTGGAAGGGGCCAACGCCGACACCGAAGAGCCAACGTTGCCGCGCCAAGTAGAGCTATTTGAAAAGAGCCTGATTAGCCAATCCCTGTCCCGCCATCATGGGCGTGTCACCGACGTGTGCCGCCATCTGGGCATACCCCGCAAAACTTTCTACGACAAGCTCAAAAAACACAGCTTAAGCGCCGACGATTACCGCCATAGCAGCGACCCTTGATGAAATAACTCAACCAACACGTCCCACGGCGGCACCCAGGGAACCAGGGTAAATAGCGCAATCAGCATAAAAACATTCGAGAGTGGGCGACGGCCATCGCCCAGCTTTAGCGCGGTACCAAAAGAGCGCTTTAACCGCGCCCCCTCTAGGTCCACGCTGAAAAGCTCGTCCAGGCTCAAATGAATGATAAATCCCAGCATTACCGCTGCACTATGGCACCAGGCCAGCCAAGCCGGCTGTGCCAGCAAATGAAAACTAAACGCTGCTGTCACCAGCGCGCACAGCACAGCCGCCATCAATGAGTGCCAAATACCCCGATGAACCGTTAGCCGTGCAAACACTACTGCCGCTAAATAACGCACGCTAACGTAAATGCCGCCACACGCCACCAGCAACAAACCGGGGGTTAACCAGGGCTGCAACAACAATACACCGATCACCAGCGAAGGCACTGATAAAAGATTAAAAATCAATCGAATAGAGCGAGATCGGTCTGCATCTATGTCAGGCAAAATACCGCCAAAGGCTACCAGGGCAATAATTAATAGCGCCTGAGTCGCTGGCCACCACTCAGCCTGCCAGCCAACATAAGCCATTAGCACGCCGCCTGCTGCTGCTACCGTAATGTGCGTGCGAAAATTCGCCATAGCGCGGCATTCCTAGAAAACTGGATAAATTACCAGATTTTTGGCTGCCGCAACATGACTATTTAAGAAAAAAGAGTGTTAGGCCAACTGCTTAGCGCCTACATTAGAAAATTTACTGAGCAAGGAACTGATCTTTTAACTTAACGTAGTTACCTGCCGTGTAAGGAAAGAAAGCGCGCTCTTTATCTTTCAGCGGGCGTAATGCTTTCGCCGGGTTTCCAGCATATACATGGCCACTTTCCAGGCGTTTGCCCGGCGTTACTACCGCGCCAGCAGCAATAATCACCTCATCCTCGACAATCGCCCCATCCATCACAATCGCCCCCATCCCGACCAAAATACGGCTACCCAGCGTACAGCCGTGCAAAATCGCTTTATGGCCAATGGTGACATCATCACCAATCGTCAGTGGAAAGCCATCAGGATTGAAATCGCTGGCATGGGTAATATGCAGTACGCTGCCATCCTGCACGCTAGTGCGAGCGCCGATGCGAATCCGGTGCATATCACCTCGAATCACCGTCATCGGCCATACCGAACAGTCATCGCCCAGCTCTACATCACCAATCACCACGCTAGCAGGGTCGATATAAACCCGCTCACCAAGGCGAGGCGAAATACCTTGAAAGGGTCGTAGGGCATTGCTCATTGCACACTCCTGCTTAACGCTATTGGATTTAAATATTCATGGACTATAGCAACCCGCCGAGCAAAACAATAAACGTCAGCGGAATCGACACCCAGCGTACAATATTACGCCAGAGTACATAGCCACTCTCCCCAACACCCAATGCTTGTACAACCTGCTCACGGGGCATTACCCAAGCAGCAAAGACCGCAATTAACAATCCACCCAACGGCAGGAAGATATCAGGCGGAATACTACTGACTAGCTCAAACACATTGCGTCCAAACAACGGCCTGACGTCGGCGAGAGTAGAAAACGAAAACGCCGAAAGCAGCCCCAACAACCATACACTCAGCGCTACGACGGCCGTTGACACACTGCGCCGCCACCCAAGCCCTTGCAACGTCGCCACCATGGGTTCAGCGAGGTTAATCGCAGAGGTCCAGGTAGCCAATAAGAGCAATAAAAAGAACACGCTTAACCAAAACGCTCCCCAAGGCAGCTCAGAAAACGCAATAGGCAGCGTCACAAACATTAACCCTGGGCCATCGGCAGGATCCATACCTTGAGCAAATACCACCGAAAAGATCGCAATCCCGGCTAACAAGGCAACGCTGATATCGAGCATGGCAACTGCAAACGCAGCTTTTGGCAGGCTCTGCTCATCAGGCATATAAGCCCCATAAGCCATGAGCGCACAGGCCCCTACTGCCAGGGTAAAAAATGCATGCCCCATGGCATGCAACACCACTGAGGCCGTTACATCGCCAAACGACGGTAAAAACAGCCATGAAAGGGCTATACCAAATCCGTCAGTGGTTGTGGCATAACCAGCCAGTAGCAACAGTAAACCGTACAGCAGCGGCATTAATAGGTTGTTCAACCTCTCTAGGCCTTTAGCAACGCCTGCTGCCACCACCGTCATGGTCATAAATAGGAACAACGAGTGGTTAAAAATCAACAGGCCAGGGTTGGCCAGAAACGCCTCGAAACCCGCGCCTATTTCTGCTGCGCTTGCGCCATCGAAATCCCCGTTGATGGAAGCGACTAAAAACTCAATCGACCAACCTGACACTACCGAGTAGAACGATAAAATACAGAAGACAGTGAATGCACCAAACAGTCCTAGCCAGCGCCAGTGCCGAGAAGCGCCTGCATCAACGGCCAGCTTACTTAGCGCTTGCATTGGCCCACGGCGCCCTGCCCGACCAATTAAAATCTCGGCCATCATTACCGGGATACCTAACAGCAGTACAAACGCTACATAGATTAATAAAAATGCCGCGCCACCGTTCTCGCCTGCAACGTACGGGAAACGCCAAATATTACCCAGCCCAACTGCAGCTCCCGTTACCGCTAAGATAAAGGCTCGCTTTGACCCCCAGCGCTCCAGCGTTTCACTCATTACTTGCTCCTGCCATTGGTGGCACTAGTTGGCGACACTAAAAAGCGGCAAGACTAGCAGGCGCTTACGCTCAGGCCAAACCCTGGTTCAAGCCACCGTATTAAGCCCAAACATTGAAACACGGCCCCACCGCCCGCACTGTGTCATTATTATTGCGTTTTTATACGCCCCTAACGTATTAAAAACGTTGCGAGTTAAAAAATTAATGCCTACGAGGTGCCTATGTCCCGCAATCCGTTGCTAGAGCCGCATGAGCTTCCCCCTTTCGCTGACATTCGCGCCGAACACGTCGTGCCTGCGGTAGAAACATTGCTGAATGAAAGCCGAGAAGTCATCGAGCGACTCGCTCAACAGGCCGCTACAGCGCCACCGCGTTGGGATAACTTTGCCGCGCCGCTAGAGGCTGTTAATGACCGGCTTACCCAGGCGTGGTCGCCCATCTCGCATCTCAACGGCACGATGAATACGGCCGAGCTGCGGGAAGCTTATCAAGCATGTTTGGAAAAGCTCTCGGCGTTTAGCACTTGGATGGGACAACACGAAGGTCTCTTTACAGGCTGGCAAGCGCTTAAGCAGGGTGGTGAATGGGCAACGCTAACGCCTGCTCAGCAGCGCACAGTAGAAAATGCTTTACGTGACTTTCGCTTAGCTGGCGTCGATTTACCTGCTGACAAAAAGGCTCGTTATGGCGAGATTCAAGCGCGTCTCTCCGGCCTATCCAATCAGTTTTCAAACAATGTGCTCGATGCTACCCAAGCTTGGCATAAAGATATTGGCCACCTCGATGAACTAGCCGGCGTACCGGAAAGCGCGCTTGATACGCTAAAAGCCACCGCCCAGGCAAAAGGCGTCGATGGGTACCGCATCACTCTCGATTTCCCGAGCTTTTTCCCCATTATCAGCTATGCCGATAACCGAGAATTACGGCGCGAGGTATACACTGCGTTTGTCACGCGTGCTTCAGATCAAGGCCCAGACACAGGTAAGTTCGATAACGCGCCCGTTCTTGAAGAGATTTTGGCGCTCCGTCAAGAGCTTGCCCACCTGCTTGGCTTTAAGACCTACGCCGATTACTCGCTCGCCACTAAGATGGCCGATTCCCCCGAACAGGTGCTTGAGTTTTTGAATGATCTAGCTCGCCGCGCCGTTCCCCAGGCCAAGGAAGAAGTCGCGGAGCTCAGCGACTATGCCCGTGAAACATTAGGGATTGAAACGCTTGAGCCATGGGATGTGGCCTATGCCAGCGAAAAGCTGCGCGAAGCCCGCCACGCCATCTCACAAGAGCAGCTTCGGCCTTACTTTCCTGCGCCACAGGTGATAGATGGGCTGTTCCAGGTAGTCGAACGTCTTTACGGTGTTCGCGTAGAAGCAGCGCCTGATGCGCCTAGCTATCACAACGATGTTCAATACTTCCGTATTACCGAACACGGTAAACCGATCGCCGGCTTCTATTTAGATTTGTACGCTCGCGAAAACAAGCGCGGCGGCGCGTGGATGGCCGATTGCCGAGTACGTCGTCAAACTGAAAACGGCCTACAGCTGCCGGTGGCATTTCTAACCTGTAATTTCACCGCCCCAGTGGGCGATAAGCCCGCTCTGCTAACCCATGATGAAGTCACCACGCTATTTCATGAGTTCGGCCACGGCTTGCACCACATGCTGACCAAACAGGACATCGCCGACATCTCTGGCATTAACGGTGTTGCTTGGGATGCGGTCGAACTGCCCAGCCAATTCATGGAGAACTACTGCTGGGAACGCGAAGGGTTAGACCTGATCGCCAAGCACGTCGATACTGGTGAACCACTGCCCGCTGACCTGCTAGCACGTTTACAGGCTGCCAAGAACTTTCAGTCCGCCATGGGGATGGTGCGCCAAATAGAGTTTTCATTATTCGACTTGCGCCTACACCATGAGCTGGAAGCGCCTAGCGCCAGCGACGTTCAAACGCTACTGGACGACGTCCGTAGCCACACATCCGTCGTGCCGACGGTTGACTTTAACCGCTTCCAGAATAGCTTTAGCCATATTTTTGCGGGCGGCTATGCGGCGGGCTATTACAGCTACAAGTGGGCAGAAGTGCTCTCTGCCGATGCTTGGAGCGCGTTTGAAGAAGCAGGGATTTTTGACCCTAACACGGGCCAACGCTTCCGCCAGGAAATTTTGGAACCCGGCGGTGCGAGGGATGCCGCCGAGCTATTTCGCGCTTTCCGAGGCCGCGAACCAAGCGTAGAGCCATTATTACGCCATAGCGGTATTCGCGCAGCCTGAGGTTTATTTTCACTATCACTGGGTGCGCTATCAGCCTTGTTAGCGCACCCTTGGAGCCTGTTATGTCGAGCGTGAAACGCTTTATTGCTGGGGTAACCTGCCCACGCTGCGCGGCCATGGATCGGATTCGCGCCTGGGAGCAAAACAACATTCGCTACCGGGAATGTGTTAACTGCGATTTTTTCGAACAGTTGCCGATTGAAGATGAGACGACACCAGAGCTGACGACTCGCGTTAACCAAGTACGCGAAGAGCAAAAAAACCAGGATGTACAGCCAGTACGCATTCTCGACCCCGGTAAACCTAAGCGTTAACCATCTGTCCCCCCGCAGTTATGCTGCCGCGTTTAATGTAAGCCTCCACCGCGCTGGAGGCTACCTCACTCCTCACCTCCAAAAGTGTGCGGAAAACCACACACCAACCAGCCTTTAGTGTGCGAAACCCCAGACACTTAACGCTTTTTTTGTTTCAACCAAAGTTGAATAAGAAATCTTTAAGTAGCTGATTTTAATAATCAGCCCGCCTCTTGGCATGACTATCGCTGTATATAAATTGCTTAACGTTGAAGCCACTGGCTGTGCCAGCACGCCAGACGATAATCCCAATAACAGCTTAGGAAATCTCGCCATGCGCAATATGATGCCTAAAACCGTCGCCCTTCTTGCCAGTAGTGCCCTTTTAGCAGCAGGCACTGCCCAAGCAGATCGCTCAGAATGGCCCGATAACTTCACTGTCGGTACCGCAAGCCAGGGCGGCACCTACTTCGTTTATGGCTCAGGCTGGGCTAACTTTATTGCTGATGAGCTGGATGTTTCAGGTGGTGGTGAAGTCACCGGCGGCCCGACTCAAAACCTAGCGCTCGTACACAGCGGCGATATGGCCTTTGGCCTGACGACGATGGGCCCAGCATCAGACGCTGTTAACGGTGAAAGCCCACTAGCGCCTGGCTTGGCAATGGACAACGTATGCGCGCTGTTCCCGATGTATGAAACACCCTTCTCTATTGCCGCACTCTCAAGCTCGGGCATTGAATCCATCTCAGATATTCCTGATGGCGCGCGCATCGGCTTCGGCCCAGCCGCTTCTACATCAGACACTTACTTCCCCGCTATCCTCGAAACGCTGGGCGTTGAGTTTGATCGTCGTAATGGCGGCTGGTCTGACTTAGGTGGTCAGTTGCAGGATGGCCTGCTGGATGTGATCGCGTTTGCAGCGGGTATTCCGATTCCGGCCGTTAGCCAACTCGAAGTACAGACCGAAGTGAACATCATTGAGTTTACCGAAGAAGAGATGGCCACCGTCCTGGACTCCTTCCCGGTTGCTGAATTCACTATCCCGGCAAGCACTTACACCACACTGGAAGAAGACGCACGCGCTGTGTCTATGTGGAACTTCGCCATTGCGGGTTGTGATCTGCCGGAAGACTTTATCTATGAAGTCACCAAAGCCACGATGGAAAACAATGACCGTATGCGCTCAGTGCACCGCAGCGCTGAAACCACCATTCCAGAAAACATCGTCCACAACAATGTGCTGCCCTTCCATCCGGGCGCCGCACGCTGGTACGAAGAGAATGGCTACGACATTGATGATGACATGATCAACTAAGCCAAGCCCCTCTTCACGCTGCCCTGTTTTCCGCTGGCCGGGCGGGGCAGCGTTCGTTACCGCCTCTTTTTTTGCTTTTGCTGTGAGGGTGACCTCTGATGAGTCACAATACCGATCAAGACCCCAACGGCCTCAAGGATGACGCCCAAACTGCTTCATCGATACCCGAGTCAATTGCCGAGGGTGTCGATGAAGAGGTTGTCGAGTCCAACCGCCGTGTGTTTGTTGGCTGGCAGTTCTTTTTGTTTGCCGCACTGGCCATTGGCTATTCAAGCTTCCACCTGTTTTCGCTCAATGTGTACCCGATGGAAACCTGGTCGTTTCGCATTGTACATATCGCTGGTGCGCTAATTTTAGGGTACGGGCTGTTTGCCGGTGCTCGTTTTGCAGAAGATGATCAGCAAGCCTCCCCTGCATGGCTCAAGTGGGCCAGCTATGCGCTCCTAGCGCCTGCGATCTATACGCTTATACAAGTTGTTCTAATGCAGCAAACACTCAATGGCGGTGCCATGCGCATCGATCCCAGTATTGAGACACTGCATTACGGCTACCCACTGATAGCCACCACAGCTGCAGCTATTGCTCTCTCGTGGTTCTATCGTCAGGCACGCCACCGCTTCAATCCCGCCGACCTCGTTCTGATGGTGTGCGCCATCGCCAGCGCTGCGTACTTGCTAATGGCCTTTAATACCAATATGCGCATGTCGACAGGCACCTCGTTTGCTCCTCCCGGCATTTCTTGGGCGGCCATTGCCGGCTCACTGCTGATTCTTGAGCTTACTCGTCGCGTGGCGGGTTTAGCGCTAGTAGTTATTTCAGCGGTTTTCTTGGTCTATGTCTTTGCTGGCCAGCATCTACCAGGCTTCCTCGGCTACCCAGGCTTGTCCGTGCAGCGCTTCTTCAGTCAGGTCTATACCGATGCGGGCATCCTTGGCCCAACGACGGCGGTGTCATCGACTTATATCATTTTGTTTATTATTTTCGCGGCGTTTTTACAGGCCTCCAAAGTAGGCGATTACTTCGTCAACTTCGCATTTGCAGCCGCTGGCCGTGCCCGTGGCGGCCCGGCGAAAGTCTCTATTTTTGCTTCCGGCTTAATGGGCATGATCAACGGCACATCAGCGGGTAATGTGGTATCGACTGGCTCGCTTACCATCCCGCTGATGAAAAAAGTCGGCTATCCGGCGCGCAGTGCTGGTGCCATAGAAGCAGCGGCGTCTACTGGTGGTCAGATCATGCCGCCCATCATGGGGGCAGGCGCCTTTATCATGGCGGAAGTCACCGGCATTCCTTATACAGAAATTGCGATTGCGGCGGTCATTCCAGCCATTCTTTACTTCGCCTCTATCTACTTTATGGTGGATTTTGAAGCGGCGCGTAAAGGCATGCGTGGCATGCGTAAAGATGAAATCCCGCTATTCTCCAAGCTGGTTAAACAAGTCTACCTATTCGCGCCAATCATCATTCTTATTGTCGCTCTCTTTATGGGCTACTCCGTCATTCGTGCCGGCACGCTAGCCACCGCATCAGCGGCAGTTGTTAGTTGGATCTCACCCAATAAAATGGGTATTCGGGCAATTTTGAGAGCTCTCCAACTAGCGGGCATAATGTCGATTCAGATCATCGCGGTGTGTGCTTGCGCAGGCCTTATTGTTGGCGTTATATCACTGACGGGCGTCGGCGCGCGCTTCTCTTCACTGCTGTTAGGCCTTGCTGGGGTTAGCCAGCTATTGGCATTAGTTTTTGCCATGCTGATCAGTATCCTGCTCGGCATGGGCATGCCGACCACGGCAGCCTACGCGGTAGCGGCATCGGTGGTGGCACCCGGCCTGATCAATATTGGTATCGAGCCGCTCGTCGCACACTTTTTCGTGTTCTACTTCGCGGTCGTGTCGGCCATTACGCCGCCAGTGGCGTTAGCATCTTACGCCGCCGCCGGTATTTCTGGGGATAACCCCATGGGCACATCGGTCGCTTCGTTCAAAATTGGTCTTGCTGCGTTTATCGTGCCGTTTATGTTCTTCTACAGCCCAGCGATGCTGATGGAGGGCTCTGCGATGCAGATACTGCGTGTCGGGGTAACCGCCACACTGGGGATCATCTTGCTTTCAGGCATGGTGCAAGCTTGGTTCTTTGGACCGGTAAATACCTTGCAGCGTGTGGTTATGCTGGTCGGTGCGCTGTTTATGATTTACGGCGGCATTTATAGCGATATTGCTGGCCTGGCCATTGGCGCAGCGCTGTTCATTATGCAGCGTAAGCAGCATGGCGATAAGGCAACACCCAGCACCACATAACGGCACAATCGGCTATTCACTTAACCACTAGCCGTTAGCAGCCCAACGAAAACGCCCGTTCGAGCACTCTCGAACGGGCGTTCTTCTTGATCACTAAGCTAGGCCCTGGAAGAGCGCTCTAGCCTCTCAGGTTATCAACAATTTTCAGTACGGGGGCTGCCTGATTAAGCGTGTAGAAGTGTAGACCAGGCGCACCGCCATCGAGTAAGCGCTCACACAAACGGCTAACAACATCGGTGCCAAAAGCGGCAATAGCGTCACTATCATCACCATAAGCTTCCAGCTGCTTACGAATCCAACGGGGAATTTCTGCACCACAAGCGTCTGAAAAACGCGCCAATTTGGTGTAGTTAGTGATCGGCATAATGCCAGGAATAATCGGCTGTTCGACACCTAATGCCCGAGCCTTTTCAACAAAATGGAAGTAGGCATCCGCGGTAAAAAAGTACTGGGTGATGGCCATGTTGGCGCCAGCCTTCATTTTACGGGCAAAGTTTTCCACATCCTTATCGAGATTGGGTGCCTGTGGATGAGATTCAGGATAGGCAGCCACCGCAATATCAAAATGGTCACCGGTTTCCGCACGGATAAACTCGACCAGTTCGTTGGCGTAGCGCAACTCACCAATGCTTCCCATGCCCGATGGCATGTCTCCCCGTAGCGCCACTAAACTGTCGATGCCCTCTTCACGATACTGCGCTAGCAGGTCGCGCAGTTGGGCTTTTTCACTGCCAATGCAGGAAAGGTGTGGCGCGGTCGTAATGCCGCTCTGGCTAACGGTGCGCACAATATCGCGTGTGCGTGCTTGGGTGGAACCACCAGCACCATAAGTGACCGAGAAAAAGCGCGGTTGTCGAGCGGCCAGTTCATCGCGCACGTGCATTAACTTCTCTCTTCCTGCATCAGTACTGGGCGGAAAGAATTCAAAGCTAATACCTAGCGGGTGCTCTTGACTGCTCATGGGACTTCCTCGTAAAGCGTTAACATCGTGATAATTTAGGTTATTCTCCTCTTTCCGCCGCGCTGGAGCTAATGAAAGATTCCACGGTCGGCCTTTAATTCGGCTCATGTTAGCTATTTACGCAACTACTTAGCTATTCACACAACGACGTCGTCACCTAACGACTCAGGATGCAGAAATGGATTTAGCACCAAGCGCCCTAATGGGGCCACTGCTGATGTTATTGGGGTTTGTAGGCTTGGGATGGATTGCCGCACAGCGCTTAAAAATCGATCCGCGCCCCATTGCCACATTACTGGTTTATCTGATCGCACCACTGACCATTTTCCGTGCACTGATGAACGGCGGCCCCACGGCGGAGTACCTGCTATTAACGCTGGCGCTATTCATTTTGGTAAGTGCCATGGCGCTGGCCGTACGCTGGTTTACCCAGCACCGCTTTGGGCCACAGGAAGGGGCGCTGTTAGCGTTCTCTTCTGGCACTGGCAATACCGGTTACTTTGGCCTGCCCGTGGCGCTAATTTTACTGCCGCCAGAAGGTGTCACGCTTTATCTCTTCTGCATGTTAGGGATTAATCTATACGAGTTTACGGTGGGCTTTTACTTAAGTGCCCGCGGCCACTTTTCCATGCGCCAAAGTCTGATCAAAATTGCTCGACTGCCGTTGGTCTACGCGTTTTTGTCTGCGCTGCTGCTGAGTGCACTCAACGTGACACTGCCCAGTGCACTGATGAACTCGCTGGACGTCTTCCCCGCCACCTACACCCTGCTAGGCATGATGATTATCGGCATGACCCTTAGCCAGGTGACGCTTGATGCTTGGGACTCCCGCTTTGTTGCCACCTGCGTGGGCTTACGTTATTTGCTTTGGCCGCTGGTGATGCTAAGCGCTGTTTTATTACTTCAAGCCTTGGGGCCGCTTACGCCAGAACTGGGTATGGCATTGTTACTGTTAGGCGTCGTCCCCATGGCCTCTAATGTGGTGGTGGTCGCGATGGAGCTAGGGATTCAACCGCAAAAAGGAGCATTAGCGGTGCTTACCACCACGCTATTAGCGCCATTACTCATTCCTCTCTATCTCCACCTCATGCTGCAACTTACCGGGCTAGGCCTCTGATTGGGTTAAAAGCCTTCAACCCCCGCCAGCTTTAGCTGAGCGGCCATCCGCTGTACGTCTGGGTGGCTGAAAAATGCCACCAGCGCGTCAGCACGCACGGGGCCTACGCCGGGTTCGGCTTGCCAATCTGAGCGTGTGTACCCTGCCAACGTGTTCCAATCCCCTAGCTGAGCGCTGCCACTTGGTGGCATCCCTAACGCCGTTAACCACTGAGCATAGGAGGCCGCCTGTGTGGCTTGGAACTGAGCGACAAGCGCTACTGAGCGGGCGTCGCCCACGCCGTATGCTTGCTGAAGTTGGTTTGGCGTTGCTGCCAGCCAGCCTAGCAGTTCGGTCACAACACCTGCCTCCATAAGCGCTTTCCAGGTGCCCTCTCCCACGCCCTGCATGTTTAACTGATCGCTTAAGAAGCTAAGCCGCGCCAGCAACTGCGCGTCACAGTCCGTGGTAAGCGTAAAACAACTTAACAGGTGATAACGCTCTGGCGAGGGCACGCCAAGGGCCGCTCGCTCCCGGGTTTGCCAAACGACTTCTGTTGCCTGGGGAATAGTGAGACCCGCCAATGTTATCGCGATATGATCACCCGGGCGCACGTCCCATGCTTCCCAGCGCTCCAGAGACCCCAGCGACACACGACTAATACGCCGTCCTTCTAGCGTGACTGGATAAAGCCACAACAGCGGCGTCACGCGCCCTGTTCGGCCAATGCGAAACTCGACGCCACGCACCTGAGCTAACGCCTGCTGAGCGGGATACTTCCACGCAACGGCCCACTCCGGCGGCGATGATGACCAGCGTTGAACCCCAGGGCGCTCGGACTGTTTCAGTACCACTCCATCGGTAGCGAACGACAATGGGCCGTTAAACCACGTATCGCGCCAGTTGGCGGCATCATGCTGGGCATTAATAGGATGGGTGTAAGCGGCGGTATCAAAGCCTAACGCGGTCAGTTGGCCTAGCCTTTCATTCATCTCTCTCGGCCCTTCTGGCCAATCCCAGATAAACAGCCCGATACGCTCACGGGTTTGCCGCGAAGGTGATAGTTGAGCCATGGCCCCGGCAACAGCGCCTCGCGCGCCAGAGGCGGGGGTCTGCGACTGGATATGGCCATTCAATATCCAGTAGAGTTCGCCTTGGAATACGGCGGATAGCGGCGTTGGCAGTGTGTTTGGCACGGCGGGGAGTTGCTGCACACGAGCCGTCCAGTTCTGACCACGTTCGCCGTCACCGCGGCTAACCGCTTCGACCAACACGCCCTCTTCGTAGCGCAGCGTAATCGCGACACCATCGACCTTAGGCTGAATCCAAAGATCGTCTCGGCGGCTCATAAAGCGTCGCACACCGTCATCATCGGCTTTATTCAAGCCCGTTTGCGCCACGGGGTGATCTAGCGTGCCAGCGCTACGGGTGACTCTGGTCAGCGGTCGCTGCCGAGCCGCTTCACCCAGGCAGGCTTGCCAGTTTGCTAGCCGAGCGACCGCTTGATCGTAAAGCTCATCATCAATTAGTGACTCGCCCTGATCGTGATAGGCACTGTCCCATCGAGCAATATGCTCTGCCAGCGTTTGGCTCTCTTGCGCAAGCCGTTCCCGGGGCCAATCAGGGCACACGTTGGCCTGTGCGGATAAGGTGACACTCATTAACCAAGCAACCAGTAACCATTTCCAGCCTGCTGTACGCCACTGTCTCATGCTCCACCTCTCCCTCTTACCTCCCTTATCCATAAAGTAATCTTAGCGTAAGGCTTATCACACCGTTCAACGCACAACAAAAACGCCCCTTGGCGTAGGCCATAGGGGCGTTCTCTCTTACGACAGGCGTTGCTTGGTTTACAAACCGGCAGCCTGGCGCAGAGTGTCGGCTTTATCGATTTTTTCCCACGGGAAGGCGGTAAAGGTTTCGGTATGCACTTGGCCTTTGTCGTCTACCCAGCTGTAGCTATGCTCAAACGGCTCACGTCCAAAGTGACCATAAGCAGACGTGAGGCGATACATCGGATGTAGCAGGTCGAGCATTTTAGTAATCGCGTAAGGGCGCAGATCAAAGTGCTCACGCACTAGCTCGACAATTTTAGCATCGTCGACTTTACCGGTGCCGAAGGTATCGATGGAAACCGACGTCGGCTCGGCAACGCCGATAGCGTAGGAAACCTGGATTTCGCACTTATCAGCCAAGCCTGCGGCAACGACGTTTTTAGCCACATAACGGCCAGCGTAAGCGGCGCTGCGGTCAACTTTAGACGGATCCTTACCCGAGAAGGCTCCACCGCCATGACGCGCCATACCGCCGTAGGTATCGACGATAATTTTACGCCCTGTTAAACCACAGTCGCCCACCGGGCCGCCAATCACAAACTGGCCGGTCGGATTAATGTGGTACTGGGTATGCTCATCCAGCCACTCAGCGGGAATCACCTGCTCGACGATTTCGCGCTTAACCATTTTGCGCAGGTCGTCTTGGCCGATTTCCGGATCGTGCTGAGTAGACAATACGATAGCATCGACACCACAGGGTTTGCCTTCCGCGTTATAACGGAACGTTACCTGACTTTTGGCATCTGGGCGTAGCCACGGCAGCAGACCGTTTTTGCGCAGCTCCGCCTGACGCTCAACCAAACGGTGCGAGTAGTGAATTGGCGCCGGCATAAACGAATCGGTTTCGTTAGTCGCGTAGCCAAACATCAACCCCTGATCGCCAGCACCCTGATCTTCAGGTTTCGTGCGGTCGACGCCCTGAGCGATATCAACGCTTTGCTTGCCGATCAGGTTGATCACCCCACAGGTTGCGCCATCAAAGCCCACGCGAGATGAGGTGTAGCCAATATCGGTAATCACATCACGTACCAGCGCTTCCAGATCAACCCACGCAGACGTGGTGATCTCACCAGCAATAATGGCAACGCCTGTCTTCACCATGGTTTCACAGGCAACGCGGGCCTGTTTATCTCGGGCGATAATGGCATCTAGTACCGCGTCGGAAATCTGGTCGGCAATCTTATCAGGATGCCCTTCGGAGACAGACTCGGAGGTAAACAGGGAATATTCGCTCATCGCGCTCTCGACCCTCTGTATGACGGCTGCAGAGTGACCGCAGCATCAGCAGGAAATCATGGCAGGAAGTTCAGTTCCCTGCCCATATATAGAAGCGGCACGACAATTTTCGCTACCACTTCGGGAGGCAGAGTCTACACGCTGTTGGGGGTTCTTCCCAGAACGTGGCTCCAGAATTTGCCGCCGCCGGGGAAGTCAGCGACAATAGCGCCTTTATTATTTCCGTTTTCAGGCGAGGAGCACCCCCATGCCGTCCCGTTTTGAGCTGGCCAATGCCATTCGCGCCCTTTCCATGGATGCTGTTCAGAAGGCCAAATCTGGCCACCCTGGCGCGCCTATGGGCATGGCTGATATCGCCGAGGTGCTGTGGAATGACTACCTCAAGCACAACCCCGAAGACCCCAAGTGGGCTGATCGCGACCGCTTCGTGTTGTCTAATGGCCACGGCTCAATGTTGCTTTATTCGTTGCTGCACCTCAGCGGCTATGAATTAAGCCTGGAACAACTGCAGAACTTCCGCCAGTTGCATTCGCCCACGGCTGGCCACCCCGAATTTGGCTACGCGCCAGGCATCGAAACCACCACCGGTCCGCTGGGCCAAGGGTTCGCCAACGCCGTTGGTTTTGCGATTGCTGAAAAAACGCTGGCCGCGCAGTTTAATCGCCCTGGCCACAGCATTGTTGATCACCATACTTGGTGCTTCCTGGGTGACGGCTGCTTAATGGAAGGCATCTCCCATGAAGCCGCATCGCTGGCAGGTACTCAGCAGCTTGGCAAGCTGATTGCCCTGTATGATGACAACGGCATCTCTATTGATGGCGAGGTGGAAGGCTGGTTTACCGACGACACCGCTAAGCGCTTTGAAGCGTACGGCTGGCACGTGGTGCCGAACGTCGACGGCCATAAACCGGAAGAGATCAAAGCGGCCATTGAGTTAGCCAAGAGCCACGACGATAAGCCTAGCCTGATTATCTGCAAAACGATCATTGGCTTTGGTGCACCTAACAAACAGGGTAAAGAAGAGGCGCACGGCGCCCCCTTAGGTGATGACGAAGTGGCCCTCGCCCGTAAGCAACTCGGCTGGGAGCATGCGCCGTTCCATATCCCCGAGCCCGTATATTCTGCTTGGGATGCCCGTAATGCTGGCAAAACCCGCCAGCAGGAGTGGGATGCCCGCTTCGCCCGTTATGCCGAAGCATTCCCAGCCGAAGCCAAAGAGTTTGAGCGCCGTATGAAGGCGCAGCTACCGGCAGAGCTGTCAACCACCGCGCTCATTGAGCAGGCCCAGGAGAAAGGTGAAAACATTGCCTCTCGCAAGGCCTCTTTTGAAGCGCTGAATGTTATCGGCCCGCAAATGCCCGAGCTGCTCGGCGGCAGCGCCGATCTTGCGCCGTCTAACTTGACCTTCTGGAAGGGCGCCAAAGCCATCACGCCGGAAGACGCTAGCGGCAATTACCTGCACTATGGGGTACGTGAGTTCGGCATGGGTGCGGTGATGAATGGTATCGCCCTTCACGGTGGTTTCGTACCTTATGGCGCGACCTTCCTGATTTTCATGGAATACATGCGTAACGCCGTGCGGATGGCCGCGCTGATGGGCCAACAAACTATTTATGTATTTACCCACGACTCTATTGGCCTGGGCGAAGATGGCCCCACTCACCAGCCGATTGAACAGCTGACTAGCCTGCGCACAACGCCTAACCTGAACACATGGCGCCCCTGTGATGCGGTTGAAACAGCAGCTTCCTGGGATGCCGCGGTGAAGCGCCACGCCGGCCCCACCGCGTTGGTGCTCTCGCGCCAGAATTTGCCTCACCAGCAGCGCACCAAGGCGCAATTAGCGGCTATTCAGCGTGGTGGTTACATTTTGAAAGACAGTGACGGCACGCCGGAGCTGATTTTGATTGCCACTGGCTCTGAAGTATCGCTTGCCATGGACGCCGCAGCAGAACTAGAGCAGCAGGGTAACGCGGTGCGTGTGGTTTCCATGCCGTCAACCTACTGCTTTAATGGTCAGGACGCGGAATACCGCGAAAGTGTACTGCCCAAGGCAGTCACCAAGCGGATTGCTATCGAAGCGGGCCATGCCGACTACTGGTACAAGTACGTTGGCCTGGATGGTCGTGTTATCGGCATGACCACCTACGGTGAATCTGCACCTGCGGGCGAACTGTTCAAACACTTCGGCTTTACGGTTGAAAATATTGTTAAACAGGCCAATGAGCTGCTGGGCTAACGCCATGCAGGCTAATCTAGCGTGGGTTCTGCCATGCCCGCGCTAAATGGTCTGCTTTGGCTAATTAGCTATTGGTTGATTGGGGAAGTGGTCATCCACTTCTCCGGTTTGCCTTTTTCTTCGGGGGTGGTCGGCATGCTACTGCTATGTGCCACCCTTGGCGTCTTAGGGCGTGTGCCTTCAAGTTTGGCGGCCGCAGCACAACCGTTAATCGCGCTGCTGGCCATGTTGATAATGCCAGGCGTCGTTGGCGTGTTCTTTATTCTGGATGAACTCGCGGGTCAGTGGTTCGCCATACTCATTGCGCTATTGCTAGGGACGTTATTAAGCGTGATTACCACGTTATGGTTATTACAACGGCTAATTGGGCGATCAGATGCCCACTGATATGTTGTCCAATCTAACAGCCACACCGCTGTTTGCTGTAGGACTTACCCTTGCAGCCTATTTGCTCGGCAACCTGATTTTTAAACGCTTGCGCAACCCTTCTTGGCTACCCGCTATTCTAATCGCTGCGTTGCTATTAGCAGCGGCACTTGTCGCGATAGGGCTGCCTTATTCGATATACCAACAAGGGGCCTCATGGCTCACCATTTTGTTAGGGCCGGCCACCGTTGCCTTAGGCATGCCACTCTATCAACAGTTGCCGCGCATTCGTGAGCTTTGGCAACCGCTGACACTTTGCTTACCAGTCGCCGCCGCACTAGCGGCCTGCTACGCAATCGGCATTGCTTGGCTGATGGGGGCTAGCCCGACTATTTTGGCGTCACTCGCCGCCAAATCAGTCACCGCGCCAATCGCCATCGGCATTACTGAACAGCTCGGCGGCAACGTAGCGTTACTCATGGGGGCGCTGTTAATGACAGGAGTGGTTACTATTCCCTTCGTGAGTGTCGTTGCTCGGCTGCTTAAAATTAACGATGAACGCATTATTGGCTTCGCACTGGGTCTCAATGGCCATGCCATTGGCACTGTGCGAGCTTTTGAACTAAGCCCAACGGCCGGCGCGTTTGCCTCGTTAGGCATGAGTTTAACCGGTATTTTTACCGCCCTATTGCTGCCACTTGCCTGGCGGCTGATCGGCACGGTCAGCTGAAAAACAAACTCAGTTGAAATACGCTATCATTGAGCAATTTTTTGAGAGCCGCTTCGCGACATGGCTAATGCAAACTCGACATATCGAATTGCCATTAATGGTTACGGACGCATTGGCCAATGCGTGTTAAGAGCGTTGGTTGAGCGCAACCACCCAGAAATTGAAGTGGTCGCCATCAATGAGCTATCTGATCTTGCGACGATTACCTACCTTACTCGCTACGATACGACCCATGGGCGTTTCCCAGGCGAAGTAGACAATGACGGTGAATGCCTGCTTATCAATGGCCAGCGCATACACGTTCTTTGCGAGCGTGATCCGCAGGCCCTGCCCTGGGCAGCACTAGATATTGATTTAGTTCTGGAATGCTCTGGTAGTTTTAAGGATCGTGCGACTGCGGAGCAGCATTTAGCCGCTGGCGCTAAGCGATTGCTGTTTTCTCAACCCGCCGAAAGCGATGTGGATACGACGATTGTGTGGGGCATCAACGAACATGAGCTCACACTCTCCCAGCGTATTCTCTCTGCAGCCTCATGCACCACCAACTGCCTTGTCCCGTTACTCACCGTACTGGACGAAGCACTGGGGCTTGAACACGGCGTTACCACCACCATCCACTCGGCCATGAACGACCAACCAGTCATTGATGCTTATCATCAAACGGATCTGCGCCTGACACGCTCGGCCATGCAGTCGATTGTCCCCGTGGACACGGGGTTGGCCGTCGGGATCAGCCGCTTGATGCCAAGTCTGTCCGGTCGTTTTGAATGCCTACACGTGCGCGTACCCACCATTAATGTCTCTGCCATGGATGCAGCATTGACGGTGCGTCGTGACACGAGTGCCGAGCACGTTAACGACTTGCTACGAAGCGCCAGCCAGCAGCGCTTAGCTGGCGTATTAGGCTATACCGAAGCCCCCATGGCATCGATAGATTTTAATCATGATCCACGCTCTGGCATCCTAGACGCCACGCAAACACGGGTCGCGGGGACACGCTTAATTAAGCTGCTGTGTTGGTTTGATAATGAATGGGGCTTTGCCAATCGTATGCTGGATATCACCCAACGGCTGGCATCGCTTTGCAAAAGCAACGCTCGCTAGGCCTGCATCATGTCTTTTCATCTGCTTGAACACGAGGAAACCGCTCACATGAACGTGCAAAAAATGACCGACCTGCCCCTGGAAGGGCAGCGCGTGCTGATTCGTGAAGACCTTAACGTACCGATCAAGCATGGCCGTGTTTCCAGTGACGCTCGTCTTCGCGCGGCGCTGCCAACCATTCAGGCAGCAGCTCAAGCAGGTGCAAAAGTGATGCTAATAAGTCACTTAGGCCGTCCTACTGAAGGTGAGCCTGCTGAAGAATTTTCACTCGCTCCCGTCGCTGAGCGCTTAAGCGAGTTGCTTAGCCGCCCCGTTACGCTGATCAGCGATTATCTCGATACAGCGCCAACCTTGGCTAACGGCGATGTTGTGCTGCTAGAAAACGTGCGCTTTAACAATGGTGAGAAAAAAGACGACGAACAGCTTTCCAAACAATACGCAGCGTTATGCGACGTTTTTGTCATGGATGCCTTCGGTACCGCTCATCGCGCACAGGCTTCTACTCATGGCGTGGCGCGCTTTGCCCCACAGGCGTGTGCAGGACCGCTGCTTGCCCAAGAGCTTGATGCACTTGAAAAAGCATTGGCAAATCCGGCGCGCCCCATGGCAGCCATTGTAGGCGGCTCTAAAGTATCCACCAAACTAGACGTACTCACTGCCCTTTCAGACAAATGCGACCAACTGATTGTTGGCGGCGGTATCGCCAACACGTTTATCGCTGCGGCAGGCTATAATGTTGGCAAATCGCTCTTTGAGGCAGATTTAATCGGCCAGGCAAAAGCACTCATGGAAAAAGTAGCCATTCCATTGCCAACGGATGTCGTCGTTGCCACTGAGTTTTCTGATTCCGCAGAAGCTGTCATCAAGCCAGTTGATCAGGTCGCCGATAACGAAATGATTCTGGATATCGGACCCGACACCGCTAGCCACTTAGCCAGCTTACTGAAAAATGCAGGCACTATTTTGTGGAACGGCCCTGTCGGTGTATTTGAAATTGATCAGTTTGGCAAAGGAACCGAAGTGCTTTCTAAGGCGATTGCCGACAGCAGCGCTTTCTCAATTGCAGGGGGCGGTGATACGTTAGCAGCGATTGATAAATATGCCATTGCTGACCGCGTTTCCTATATCTCTACTGGCGGTGGCGCATTTCTTGAGTACGTTGAAGGCAAGCAGTTGCCTGCCGTCGCCGCACTCGAAGCTGCCGCTCAGCGCGGTTAACTCTTTATTTAAACAAATGGCACGCTCACTGCCTTTGTACCTACATACAACCCAACTAAGGTGATCCCATGGCTTTGATCAGCATGCGCCAAATGCTCGACCACGCAGCCGAATATGGCTACGGCATTCCAGCATTCAACGTTAATAACCTGGAGCAGATGCGCGCCATCATGGAAGCTGCTGACGCCACTGACTCGCCGGTTATTGTGCAAGCCTCTGCTGGCGCGCGGAAATACGCCGGTGCTCCCTTCCTGCGCCACCTGATCTTGGCAGCAGTTGAAGAGTTCCCGCATATTCCAGTCGTAATGCACCAGGACCACGGTACTAGCCCTGCTGTTTGCCAACGCTCCATTCAACTCGGCTTCTCCTCGGTAATGATGGACGGCTCGTTGGGTGAAGACGGTAAAACACCGATGGACTATGACTACAACGTCGATGTCACTCGTCGTGCCGTAGAAATGGCGCATGCTTGCGGTGTCTCCGTGGAAGGCGAGCTAGGCTGTTTAGGTAGCTTAGAGACGGGGATGGCTGGCGAAGAAGACGGCATTGGTGCCGAGGGCAAGCTGGACATGGAACAGATGCTCACCGACCCTGAAGAAGCCGCTGAGTTTGTCAAAGCAACCCACGTAGATGCACTGGCTATCGCTATTGGTACCAGCCATGGGGCTTATAAATTTACCAAGCCACCCACTGGCGACACCCTTTCGATCCAGCGCATTAAAGAGATCCATGCGCGCATTCCCGACACGCATTTGGTAATGCATGGCTCATCATCCGTGCCACAAGAGTGGCTGGAAGTGATTAACCAGTATGGCGGTCAAATTCCAGAAACGTACGGTGTACCGGTCGAAGAGATCATCGAAGGCATTAAACACGGTGTTCGTAAAGTCAACATCGACACCGATTTACGCCTTGCCTCTACGGGTGCAGTCCGACGCTTTATGGCTCAGAACCCTTCCGAGTTCGACCCGCGTAAATTCCTTAAAGAAACCGTGACCGCCATGCGCGACCTGTGTATTGCACGCTATGAAGCGTTCGGTACTGCTGGTAATGCGAGCAAAATTAAGCCCGTCAACTTAGAAGTAATGTTCCAGCGCTACGAGCGTGGCGAGCTAGCTCCTAAAGTGAAGTAACGTTCTCTTCACGTGTTCCATTTAAGGCGGCCGATTGGCCGCCTTATTTTATTGTATGAATGCTAATGCTAGAGGGTTGTAGCACTACTCATTAGCGGCGTTGCTCTGTTCATCCTCACCACTTTCGATTGCATCCTCAGCACTCCCAGTACCTCCCGTGCCTCCCTGTGTATCTTCTTCATTACCACTGTGGTCACTTTCATCGTCGCTGGTTTCCTCAGCGTCGTTGGAAATGGGTTCCTGTCGCTGAACGGCTCCTGCCTTGATGCCATATTTCTCTTCTAATGCCGCATCGTCTAATGCGTCATGCTGCGTATTATCTGAATCTGACGTTTCGGCTTGCGCTTGCCCTGCCATCAGTAGGAATGTACAGAAAGCAATTGAAAACACCCAAGGTGTAAATCGCATCGAAGCTCTCCTTTTTTGTGGTTATCAAAGCTTAGTCTAAACATGGCTACGCATCAGTGCTGTTGCTTTAAAAAGCCCTTCCTGACCCCGGCAATGAGGCTATCGCTCAGGCCTTTCCTTGGGCTGCTTAATATAAACCTGTAAAAAATTATCAAACAGTGTTCACAAAGAGCTAAAAATCTCGTTCAATAGCAGTATGGTCGGCTTAAACTAACACGGGCAGCGCGAAAGACGCTGCAAGGAATGACAATGCCGCTTCCACTTTTGCTGTTTGACTGTGATGGCACCCTCGTTGATAGCGAGCCACTTCTAGCGGAAGAAATGGCTATCGGTCTAAATTCGGTAGGCTTACCTTTTAAATCCACCGATTATCTCGGAGAGTTTCGAGGTGCCCGTTTCCGACGAATTGTGGCAGAGTTACAGCAGCGTTACGGTAGTGTCGATGAAGCTCAATTAGCTAGCATGGAGCAGGCGATGCGAACCAACTTAGCTAATCGTTTATCAAGCGAGCTTAAGGCAATTCCTGGCGTCCATGAATCCCTTGAAGTATTGAGTAATTACCCGAGTGCGGTTGTATCTAATGGCCCAGAAAGCAAAATTCATACTGCTTTACAAGCAACCGGCCTCGCCAGCTACTTTGGGAAGCGTTTGTTCAGCGGTTATACCGCTAACTGCTGGAAACCAGAACCCTGTCTTCACCTTCATGCAGCTAGTATCATGGGTTTTTCGGCAAGTGACTGTATTGCCATCGACGACGCACTCGTTGGCGTAAGGGCAGCACTACAAGCTGGCATGACCGTCATTCACTTGAATCGCTACCCGGACGCTGAAACGACACCTGAAGGCGCTATTATGATCAGCAACATGTATCAGCTACCTGCAGTCGTTGAGCGCCTTACCCATGAAAAGTGGCAGATGCCAGTGCCTCAACATTCAATAGAGAAATAAGTATGGCTTCATTACGTGATCAGCTCGGCGGCCTTGTGTATTCAACAGAGCAAGGCAAAACTTGCCCAAGCTGTCGCGAGTCTATCGACCAATGCCGCTGCGCAGATACCAGCGAGCAAGCGCGCATTGCTGATTTAGACGGCATTGTGCGAATCCGACTCGAAACCAGTGGTCGCAAGGGAAAAGGGGTCACCACCATTAGCGGTATACCGCTTTCCAATGCGGAGTTGAAAACGCTTGCTAAAACATTGAAGAAACGCTGTGGCACCGGTGGTGCTGTAAAGGATGGCATTATCGAAATTCAGGGAGATCATCGGGAAACGCTACAGCAAGCATTAACATCGTTAGGCTACCAAGTTAAATTAGCAGGTGGCTGACACACCTCTGTGATAGCGCTCTGTCTAAAGGCAAAGCACTAAAGGGCAAGGCACTGCAATGAATTGGTTAGAATACCTGCTACCACTCATTTTCCTGTTTCCCATGGCGGCCATGGGTGGCATTGTCTTGGCGCTGCGTAGCCTTCACGATGCACGCGTTCAGTCTCCCTTTAATGCTCCCTTGCGTGAACCCGGTCAAGCTCTGCGGCATCGCCTTGACCAAGCTTTTTCTAGCCTGTTCTTAAACGGTGCGCTCGGCCCCATTATTAGCCTTGCCCCGCTTGTGTATGGCATGGGCCGTATGCTGTTTGTGGAAAAGCAAGACTGGGTGGAGTGGGCATTATATGGCTTACTTAGCACGCTGTTAGTGCTGGCTTTTTCACTGTTGCTTGTTCGTGATTATCAGCGTATTCGCCGTCTTAAGCTCGGTTTAGCTTGCGAATTAGCCGTAGGTCAAGAGCTGGAACGCATGGTGAGACCAGAAGCCCACCCTTATTATGTGTTTCACGACGTACCCACCGATAGCTTTACTATTGACCATGTCGTTGTCACGCCACATGGCGTCTTCGTGGTAGAAACACGTGCACGAGCATTAGCAATTGGTAGCAATGGTAAGGAGCTTAATAGCGTAGCCGTTGAGCGTGAGCGGCTACGTTTTCCTCACTGGCAAGAACGCCGCCCTCTGCATAAAACACGTCAGGGTGTTAGTTGGCTGACGCAATGGCTTGAGCGTCGTTGTGGTGTTCCTGTGCCGGTACAAGGTGTATTGGTTTTGCCGGGTTGGGACGTTGATACTAGCGAAGCTGCCCCCGATATATTAGTCGTTAGCGGTGAGCAGCTATCACGTCAACTAACCGAGTTCACCCCTGGCCAGATGAGCGATGCCATTCACGATAAAGTGATTCATCTACTCATTGAGCGTGCACGCCTGATGGAGCTCAAACACCTGCGTCAACCCTCCGTATAGAAGGTTAATTACCGCGCAAGCGCCCACCCATTTCTTGCGCGAGGTCGACAGCATAGTGATCGGTCATTCCACCAATAAAATCCAGCATGCGCCGGTAGCTATCATAGAGCGTCCAGGACGGTAATGGGGTATTTTCACCAATCAACGCCAGCACGCGCTGGTGCTTGAATGAGCTATGCCCTGTGTGGTGCAGTTCGTTAGCAGCACCAATAAATGCCTCCAATAAAATTCCCAGCGTCGTATAGGCACCAATTTCAAGCTTGGCTTTGCGCTCATTTTGAAAAATACGCTCACGAGCCAACTGCTTTGCCGCTTGAACGCCCCACCCCAAGTCAGGATGACACAGCTCCAATAAATCCTGGCCTAACGTTCCGCTGAGCAATGCTTGCTCATGTTGCACAAAAACTGCCCCTACATCATTCACCGCCCGTTCCATAGCAGCCCCGCGCAGTAAGGCAATTCGACGCCGCTGAGAGACTTTCCGCCTCTCCATCTCAGCATATTCGGGAGGGAACTCGCCCGCGATCTGACGCAGTATCTCGACCACCTCCTCATAGCGAAGAATCCCCATCTCTAAGCCATCTTCTAAATCAAGCAGGGCATAGCAGATATCATCAGCCGCTTCGACAAGCCAGGCAAGCGGGTGGCGACACCAGCGCTGATCTCCTTGGGGAAGAAGCCCAACAGCCTCAGCCACTTCTTTTAACAGCGCCTGTTCAGACTGGTAACAACCGAATTTTCCAGCTCGCCCGCTGTAGCGTACTGTCCAGGGATATTTAAGCAGAGTACCTAACGTAGCGGCTGATAACCGCATGCCACCATTAAACTGGTTGTACTCAATTTGGGTAATAACACGGAAGCCTTGGGCATTGCCTTCGTATGTCAGTAAGTCATCACGCTCTGCATCAGACAAGCCATCTAGCAAGCCACTTTGTTGGGCACGCCGAAACCAATCACGAATTGCATATTCACCGGCATGGCCAAAAGGGGGGTTGCCAATATCATGTCCTAGGCACGCTGTCTGCACGATCACTCCTAAATCAGCGGGTGTGATCCAGTCAGGCAGGCGGTCCCTTAGTAGCTCGCCCACAATCATGCCTAGCGAGCGACCAACGCAGCCAACTTCCAGTGAATGGGTTAAGCGTGTATGGATATGATCATTTTCAGTCAGTGGATGAACTTGCGTTTTCCGACCCAAACGCCGAAAGGAGCCCGAGAAAACGATACGATCATGATCTTTATGAAAAGGGCTTCGCCCGATTTCGTGGGTTGCTTCACGCACGCCGCCAGGGCGTTTATCATGAAGACGTTGTGGGGATAACAGCTGGTCCCATTGCATCTGTGTCATAGCGTTCCTCCGTGAGAGCAACATTTTGACATAAATCTAAGCAAGATAACCGTCTTCCACTTCGAGACATGCGTGCAGCACGGCCTTCGCTACACGCATGTATTATGAACGTGACATGCTCCGCTGATCAGATAATTTTTAACGCTCGGAAGAGAGGTAATCGTGTGTCTATAAAATCACCCGCCTGACGCTCAAGCTCAGCCAAATTCTCATTCTCATCTGAAACTGGCTTGCCCTCTTTAAGCAGACATTTGTTTTGAGACGCCAAAATACGCCACGCAAAAGTAGCTAACGTTTTAGCGTCATCACCGCCCTCTAACGTGGCAAGCAGGAAAAACTGATGGAACAGCGAGACGGCGATGCCACCTCCTGTCACAGGGCTTGCGAGATAACTCAACTCTGTTGTGCTTCTTGACTGGCTCATTAAAAAACGATTTAGCCGACCAGTCTTGGCCGCTACTTTAGAAATTTCATCGTCGGACTGAGCAGGCAAAATAACACCCTTCGATGCAAGTATGGCAATTGCACTGTTCAATGCAGGGCGCCCCACTCCATGCTCTTTTGCCACCTGCCAAAGTTCGGATACAAATATCGGTTGATAGGATGACAGCGCGTCTAGCAGCGGCGTATAAATATTGCTAGGCAAGTCAAAGTTACCCAGTCGCCCTGCGATTTTTAGCTGCACATCTTTACGTGGTACTCCCATAATCACGCGAAGACCATCTAGCATTTCATCTTTATCAAGCCCGCTTAAACGGCGCGCCCCTTTTACCCAGTAATCGGCTCGAAATTGACGGTTCTCACAAAAATCACGCACCGACTGGCGAAATAGCGGGTTAGGAATGTTGCCAATTAAGGCCTGCTGCTCATTGGTTAACTGAATACTTTCAATGGCATCTGCATATCGCGCACTGCAAGCCCAGTCCATCTTTGCAGGCTCAAGCCAGCGCGCCATTTTAGCAAATGCCATCGGTTCCCAATCACGGTTAAAGTATTCATGAGCTATATAGTTTTTATTATCTTGTTTGATTTTCGCTAAGCGATTCTTAATCTGGGGGTTAGCATTACAGTACTCTGGATTCACCTCCATCAGCTGCTCAGCAAACGTGATCGCATCTTCAATTCTCGAAAGAGTGCCCGCCCCCTGCGCACTCATAAGGTCCGCATGCTCGGCTAACAGATCACGCATAGGCACCATGGCTGCCCAGCCTGGTTGTGTGTTGTAGCTAATGTACAGCACACCTCCCACCTTTAACTTACGGCGAATAAAATCGACAATCACTGCGCGGTTTTCATCCGAAATCCAACTCCATATGCCGTGAAGGCCGATATAGTCGAATTCAGGTAGGTCATCACGCTGGCAAAATTCATCAAATGCATCATCGTGTAACTTTGCATTAGCACCGCTAATAGACGATAGCTCCTGCGCAAAGGCTGCTTGATGGGGATTAAAGTCTGTTCCGTACCAATTGATTTGCGAAGCAGCCGCATGAATATTGGTGCTAATGCCCTGACCAAATCCCAGTTCACAGGCGTTAATAACGTTTGGCGGCCGAATACCGGCGTTGATAAATCCTAGCGCAATCCGCAAAGGATTCAGTTCAGCATAATATCCATAAGTATAACTAATATCCGCTATGTACCCAGACGTCCAATCCGACATAACACCTGCTCCCAAGCAATGGCGTATTATTCAATTTATAAACAAAGCCACCTATCACCAGAGCCTGAGAAACAGATAGCAATACGCATATCGCTCTACTACCTCTGACCCATACTTGATGACATAGACTCTGACACAAACGCTGTTGTTAGAATCTTGATAGTGAAGTATTTGATCCACTAGGTCTACTGAAGAGATAGCGACAAATTTTAAACATTGTTGCGCACTCATCGCCGCTCTGGTCATTCCCGCAGGCTCTTAGCGGGAATCCATATTAACCTGGGGCTTCGGGCGGCTGCAGGCCAAGGTGGATTCCCGATAACCCCACTCGGGAATGACGGTGTGGTGGCTCGGGGATGACGTGC
>Ga0208300_100410_pt1 | contig 32549 bp, 26 predicted proteins | sample 23_taG_FD_184096 | JGI IMG/M metagenome (GOLD analysis project Ga0208300, IMG submission 184096) | Marine viral communities from Cariaco Basin, Caribbean Sea - 23_WHOI_OMZ (SPAdes) (version 2) | ecosystem: Environmental > Aquatic > Marine > Oceanic | place: Caribbean Sea: Cariaco Basin...
GCCCCGTTGCCTGGAGCGACTACCAGCTCTGGACCTTATTCAGGCATGGCGATGTCATGCGAGTTCTGGAGGATCACCAGACATTCATTCTGCCCACACAAGAACCGTGATCAGAATCTACTTTACGGAGCTGGCGTTCACGTCTGCCCGGGAGCGCCTTTGGCCAGGATGGAGCTCCGGGTGTTGATGGAGGAATTTCTTTCCGCTATCGACAACCTGGAAGCGGCGCCCCGGCCATCGACCTGGACGGCAGCCTGACCGGGCTGCGGGCTGAATGAATTACATGCATTTGCGGATTCTGTAATTCTCCAGTTTGAGGTAGAGTTCTGGTTCAAGAGCAAAACATGCCCGCCGCCTTAAAGCCAACCGTTGACACAGAGCGGAACCTACAATCGAGGAAATCCGATGGATAAACATGACAGCGAACTCCCCAAAACCTTCGTTGCCTTCAGCGAACGATTTCCAGAGCTTCAACAAGCGCACAAGCAGCTCGGTGAAGCCCTTGCCGATGCCGGCCCTCTGGATGAAAAAATGCGCGCTCTGGTAAAGCTGGGCGTTTGCGTTGGTGCGGGTCGTGAATCCGCGTTGAAATCCCATATTCGTCGCAGTCTGGAACTGGGCCTCACACGCGAGGAAATCGAGCACGCGCTGGTGCTGGGTATGAATTCAATAGGCTTTCCAGCGACGGTCGCCGCTTGGCAGTGGGCTCAGGAAGCGCTCAGCCAAGAGTAAAGTTTTTTCAACAGACCAAGCAGTTCAAGATCGCTTGGTCTTCACGACATGCGATCAGGCGATTCTAGACGGCCCTTGAGGGCCGCTATCACACGTTTATTTCCAGTAGTCGTTAGCCTCGGCCACGGTCTGAAAATGCACAGCAATTACCTCGGAGGCATGAATAAGTGCCTTAGCATCCTGCGAATACTCGGCACGCTCACGGAAGAGTATCTCTTTATTAGGCTGCGTACTTTTCACTCCCATCCTGGATAGTTTGATGGCCAGCTCAAAACCTTCTTGAGGTGTATCAGTAACCAGACTCGGCAGCCACGTGTCTGCCTTCTTATTTTCTTCCGCTTGTGCCGCAAACGGCATACTCAGAATCAGGACTGCACAAACTGCCAGAATCCGTTTTCCTGGTTTCATTACAATTATCTCCTTGGCCCTCATCAGTTTGTTGGCCTCTTTACGAGGCTCTTTCAGTAATGAACCACATGATACATATATTTTCAATGACTCTTTTAGGGCAAAAAAGCTTCCCCAGGGAAACAGTCGCTCTCATGAGCCCGCCCAGACTGACTATACAGAGACCAGCCGCCTCAACCGGCTCATCACATCCAGGTTATTGGCTTCCATGGCCTCCAGTGCTCTCAGAGCATCTTCTCGGCGACTATCATGGTGCGCCTTTACGGCTTCAATAGCATACACGTGCACCAACCGGTGAGGCTCCTCAATGGCTTTGAAATCCATTCGGCCGGCGTACTGTTGATTACCGTCGCCCTGGTAGTACCACTGGCCGAGCCGGCATTCGGTTTCTGATGGCAAGGTATCCGCGGTTCGGTCGGATAACCCGGCCAGGATCTGATACACCGTGAGTTTGATTTCCAGTTCTTCCAGGTTTGCCAGTTCAATTTCCGCCATCAGGGCAGCGTTGCCCAGAGCCGTTGATGAATTGCCCGCAAGGTCAATTAACGACATCAAACGGTCCCGGGCGGCTCCGGCTTCTTCGGCAAGCTTTTGCATCTCTTCACTGCTGGCCTTGCTGGCTCCGGAAACTGCGGACGTCTGACTGCGGATTCGACCGATAGCTTCGTCGATTTCCCGGGTGGCTTCACTGGCCCTGAAGGCAAGATTGCGAACTTCCGTTGCCACCACTCTGAATCCCCGGCCATGCTCGCCGGCCCGGGCGGCTTCGATGCTGGCGTTCAGGGCGAGGAGTGAGGTCTGGTCAGAGACACCGTCAATCACATCGACCAGCGACGTGATACTTCCGGTTTCTGCCTCTAGCGCTTCCATCTGCCCCGCAGAATTTACTACCCTCTCGCGGGCGCCATCCAGACGTTGAACCAGCGTTGCCATTCCGTCACGCACTTGCCCGGATTCATCGCGGGTTCTCAGGGCGTCGCTGCGGCGCGAGCCGAGTAACTCCGACAAGTCGCTGAAGGATCCCTTGAGCTCGGTCAGTGATGAGCCAAATTGGCCAAGCCCGGCCATTAGTCGTCGACTGAGCTGAAGTTCCGCCCGGCTCTGCTCCAGGGCAAGATGCTCCTCCTCCAATGCCATCTCCAGGCTCCTTTTCTGCTCACTGATCTCAGCAAACGCCTCCTTCAATGCCGACAACTCCGATTCCAGCGCCTCTGCACGCTTTGTGGACGGCCAAAAGCTCATATTTTTACTCCGGCTCACTGTTTTGATTTATATTATATACATGTTTTAGGGTGAGGCTGTACGAGTTTGTAACAACAAGCTTACTTCCGGGCTAATGCAGTGGGCTGGAACAGCTTAGATCCGGTCGTCCAGAACAAAATCCCGTATCGCCACAGCATTATTGTGCTCGGTATCCTTCGCAGCAAACACGAGCGTGATGCGGTCATGTTCCTCAAGCAGCTGTTTAAGTGCTTCAAGGTCCTCGCTGGCGTCGCCTGATGTCAGCTCTTTAAGGTACCGTTCCCGAAACTCCGACCATTTATCCGGATCGTGACCAAACCACTTCCGCAGTTCGGTGGACGGGGCCAGCCCTTTCAGCCAGTGGGCTATATCCGCATCTTCTTTGGCCACCCCGCGGGGCCACATACCGTCAACGAGTACTCGCGGGCCATCTGAGCGTGCAGGTTCGTCATAGGCGCGTTTCAACCGGATATCCATGTGTTCTCACCTCCACAATCGGCGGCTCATGTTCATGAGCCGGGTGGAAAATTAACCAGCAGATTTGTGACATCAAAGGACTCCATGGCGATCCAGGCCACGAATCCCCCATAGATCAGCAACAGGCTCCAGGATTCTGCCCGGCTCACGATCATGTGGGTCCGCATCATCAGAAACAGGACTACAGTCGCGAGGGTAAGCACCGCCATCATCGGCGCAGCTACTGAGTAATTGATCACCGCCGTTCCTGCGATAAGCACCCCTATGGGAATGCAGCAGAGCAAATCGAAGATGTTGCTCCCCAATACGTTAGCAGTGCTGGTAATGCCCTTGCCATTGCGAGCGGCACGTACGGAAACAAAGGCATCAGGAATCGAGGTGCCAGCAGCCACGATCGTAATGCCCCACAGGAAGCTGGGCGTGCCGAGAATATCGCCAAAATTGACCGCAGCCCGGACCAGCCCCTCGACGCCCACGAGGATCAGCGCCAGCCCCGCCGCCAGCTTCGCCCATTCGCGGCCTGGCCGGATATGGGAGACATCGGCATCGGACTCATAGTCCATGGTGTCCTGGTACTGAACAAATATGTACACCACATAAAGCACCAGTGGCAGGAATGCCAGACCACGGTTCAGCTCGCCCCGCAGTTCGCCATCAGCGGATTCAACCGGGTTGTAGATGACCGCGAACGAGAAAGTCAGCAGCAGGGTTGCCACCGCAATCATGTAGAACTGGGCTTCCTTGTAGACAAGGTCGCGGTTGGTGGTCAGCTGATCCTTTGCGACGAGACCACTGAGGGCAGGAATAACCATGATGTTGAACAGCGCGGAGCCGACAATGGCCGCCACCCCCAGCTCAAACTCCCCATGAACCAGGGTAGAGACAACCACGGTCGCCAGTTCCGGAAAGCTTGAACCAATCGCAACAACAATTGCACCCTGGACGATCTCGGGCAGACGGTAATACACCGACAACCGCTCACTGGCGGTTTCCAGAAGGCCACTGCCTTTCCAGACTATAGCAGTGCCGACGGCGGCAACCGCAGCCCACATCAGAAGCTGAAGAATATCGCCCTCCTTGCTACGCGCGTTGCTATCCAAGAACAAATATCTGTAAGTCCTGCGACCGCGATACCGCGATTTCAACCCTCTGTGATCCCCAGTGTCCCGTTTGAGTCACGACTGGAAGGCGTTCCGACCATAGCCAGCCTTGCAAATTCAGGAATCGACATCCAGAATAAAGCAATCACTTACTTTCTTCTTGAGATACCATGTCAGAGACTTCTGAAACCACCAAGCGGGCTTACCACAGCACCGAGTACCGCCAGTCCGCCACCATCGAGGCGGTCGTCCAGCTCTGTGCCGAGCAGGATCCTGCCACCCTCACTACCGCTCGGATTGCCAATAAAGTGGGCTTGTCGCAAGGAGCCCTGTTCAAGCATTTTCCCAACAAGAGCCGGCTGTGGGAATCGGTGGCCGGCTGGGTGTCGGCGCAGCTCACCCAGCAGGTCTTTAGCGCCGCCGACCAACATCAGCTGGCGGATCAGGCACTCGAAGCCATGTTCCTGGCCCATGTGGGCTTTATTGCCCGGCACCCGGGCATTCCGCGCCTGATGCTGGGGGAATTGCAGAAGCCCGGCAACGGCCCGGCGAAAGCCATCATTCGCCAGACTCTCGCCCGCTACCGAAAGAAGGTGATCGGGTTACTGGAGTTTGGCATCCAGCAGGGGCGTATCGCCCCCGGTATCGATACCGAGGCTGCGTCGGTACTGTACCTCGGTGCCATCCAGGGGCTGGTAGTTCAGGCCATGGTCAGCGGCGAGATGCATACCCTTGAGCAAGCGGCACCGCGAATTTTCAAACTGTACAGCGCCAGCTTCCAGGAGAAGCCCGATGACCCGGAAAAATAAACTCACGCTGGCTCTGGCGCTGATCGCCGGCATCGCCTTTGTGGTGGTGATGGTCAAGCTAAAACAACCGCCAGAACGGGCAGAGGCGCAGGCAGCCGCCACTCCGGTGCGGATAATGGCAGTCACGCCGCGGAAATTCCGCACCGAAGCCCGAGGTTATGGCCAGGTGCTGCCAGCCCAAAGCTGGAATGCCGTCGCCAACGTTGGCGGGCGGATTGTCTGGAAACACCCGGAGCTGGAGAGCGGCAACCTGATCGCCGCGGGTACCCGGCTTCTACAGATCGACCCCACCCGCTATGAACTGGCCGAAGCCTCCGCCAGAGCGGACCTGGCTGGCATTGAAGCCGAATTGCGACAACTGGAGCAGGAAGCGCGCAATACCAGTGAGTTGCTGACGCTGGAAGAGCGCCGGCTGACGCTGGCCAAGCGGGAACTGGACCGGGCAAGAACCCTGGCCGAGCGGGGCGCCCTGTCTAAAACCCGGTACGACGAGCAACAGCGGGCGACCCTGCAGCAGGAACAGGCGGTCCAGAGCCTGAGAAACCAGCTGAACCTGATTCCGGTCAGGCGGGATACCCTGGAGGCCCGCAAGGCCAGAACGGAATCGGCCCTGGCCAGTGCCCGGAAAGACCTGAAAGACACCCGCTTTGAAGCGCCGTGGGACCTGCGGGTCCATCAGGCCGATATCGACATCGGCCAGCATGTCAGCCCGGGCCGTACCCTGTTCATTGCCGACAACATAGCCCGGGCGGAGGCGACGATACAGCTGGAAGTGGCGGAACTGCGCCGGGTGTTATCGCAACTGTCGGACGGTAGCCCGCCGGAACCCGGCACTGGCACGACCAACCACTTCACCGATTTTCATGAACAAATACCTCTGGGTGATCTGGACATCCGGGTAACGCCAACCAACGTGCCGGATGCCCACTGGCCCGGAGACCTTACCCGGGTGACCAGCAGTCTCGATCCGGCGACGCGCACGGTTCAGGTAGTGATTCTGGTCGAAGAGCCTTATCGCAACGCCAATCCGCCGGCCCGTCCGCCACTGGTGCGAAACATGTTCGTGCAGGCCACGATTGCCGCCCCTACTCCCGAGCCGGTTATCGTGATCCCGGCCAGCACCGTCCACCAGGGCGTGGTGTACCTTGCTGATCAAGACAATCGCCTGCAGCGCAGGGAGGTCACGGTCGCCTGGCAACAAGGAGACAAGGCCGTGATCAGCGAAGGCCTGGCACCAGGGGATCGGCTGGTGCTGGATGATCTGGTGCCCGCCATAGACGGCACCCTGCTGGCGCCGGGAGAACGGCCATGATCCGCTGGTTCGCCAGCCACCCCACGGCGGGGAACCTGCTGCTGATTCTGATACTCGCAGCGGGACTGTTTGCCGCGCCCAACCTCAAGCGGGAAACCTTTCCGGACTACCTGCCGCCGGAAGTCAGCATCACCATGGAATACCGCGGCGCCACGGCGGCCGATGTGGAAGAAGCCATTTGCCAGCGCCTGGGTGAAGCCCTTCAGCGGGTGGATTATATGCAGGAGATTACCTGCACTGCCCGGGACAATCAGGCCCGGACTGTTGCCAGCATGGAACCCGGTGGCGACATGGGTCGGTTTCTGGATGATATCCGCACTGAAATCGAAGCCCTGACGGACCTGCCGGAAGAAGCCGAAGATCCGATCATCCGGGAGCTCTACCGCACCGACCTGGTCGCTGCCATCGCCGTCACCGGCCCCATGAGTTTTGCCCACCTGGAAAGCTACACCAAGCAGCTGGAAGATCGCCTGTTTGCCATCGACGGGGTTGCCGATGTGGTACCGGTGGGCCTGTCCCAGCGCCAGTGGCAGGTGGAGATATCCCGGGACCGCCTACGCCAGTATGGTCTGGGTGTACGTGATATTGCCCGGGCCATCGGCGGCCAGAACGTCGACATGCCTCTGGGCACCCTGGAAACCGACAGCCGGGATATCCAGCTGCGTTTTGTGGATGAGCGGCGCTCGCTGCAAACACTGGCCAGCCTGCCCGTGCTGGGCGGTCAGGCCGGAGCCGTGCTCACCCTCGGCGATATCGCCACCCTCTCTGAAACTTATGAACGGCAGGAAGAGCGCGCCGAGTTCAATGGCCAGCGGGCAATCATCCTGGAAATCCACAAGAACCGGGGTGATGATGCCCTTCGGGTGATGGATGCGCTGAAGGCATTCATTAGTGAAGAAACCGCCCGACGGGGTGGAACGGTCAACCTGGTGATCACCCAGGACATGACCTCGATCGTCAAGGATCGCTTGCAGATGCTGGTCGCCAACGGCATTACCGGTCTGCTGCTGGTCGCGCTGGTAATGGCCCTGTTCTTCCGGCCCAGGCTGGCCTTCTGGGCGCTGTTCGGCCTGCCCGCGGCCTTTGCCGGCGCCTTCGTTATGATGGCCCTGACCGGGCTGTCCCTGAACATGATCACCCTGGTAGCGCTACTCATGGCCATTGGCATTGTGATGGATGACTCCGTGGTGATCACCGAGAACATTGCCCGCCATGCCGGCGAAGGCGCTACCCCGCTTCAGGCCGCCACCCAGGGCACCCTGGAAATCCTGCCGGGGGTTCTGTCCTCGTTTCTGACCACTGTCTCGGTGTTTTTTCCCCTGGCGTTTCTGGCCGGCGAGCTGGGCTCGGTACTGGAAGTCTTGCCGGTGGTGCTGATCGCCGCCCTCGCCGCCTCTTTGATCGAAGCCTTCTGGATTTTGCCCCACCACCTGAAAAGTGGTTTGGGCAAAGGCCGGGACAAACCCGCTTCCCGCTTTCGCGCGCGGTTTGACCGGGGCTTTGAAGCCACCCGGGAAAAGGTGGGGCAACTGGCCGATACAGCCATCCGCTTTCGCTACGGGGTGCTGGCCGGCATGCTGATCATTCTGCTGGGGTCTGTCGGCCTTATGGCGGGTGGCCACGTGCGTATGGAGGCCATGCCGGAAATCGACGGTGATGTACTGGAAGCCCGGGTACTGATGCCCCAGGGCACCCCCCTGCACCAGACCCGGCAAATCACCAACCGCATAACCGAAGCCATGCTCCGGCTGAGCGAGGAATACAGCCCCGAGCAACCGGATGACCAGGCCCTGGTGCGCAACGTTCAGACCCGCTTCAACCAGCACGCCGGTGCCGGCGAGAAAGGCGCGCATGTGGCCACGGTGATGGCCGACCTGCTCACCGCAGAAAACCGCACCGTCGATCTGGCCACCCTGACCGACCGCTGGTACCAGGAAATCGGCGACATCCCCGGCCTGATTGCCCTGAACATTCAGGAACCGGGATTCGGCCCGGCGGGCATTCCGATCGAGATCCGGTTGCAGGGCAGCGATCTGGCTCAATTGAAAGAAGCAGCCCGTTTTCTTGGTAACGCAGTGGCCAACTACACCGGGACCTTCAACGTGCTGGACGACCTGCGCCCCGGCAAACCCCAGCGCACGTTGAAACTCAAAGACAGTGCCCTGGCCCTGGGCCTGACCGCCAGCGATGTCGCCAGCCAGATCCGCACCGGGTTGCTGGGGGATATTGTCGACACGGTGCAGATCGGCGACCAGCACATCGAAATTCTGGTGCGCCAGAGCAGTGCCGAACGCACCACCCGGGCGTTTCTGAAGGACACTGTCATCACCGGACAAAACGGCCAGATGATCCCGCTGCGGGAGGTGGCCAATATTACCGACGAGCGCCAGTGGGCCCAGGTTACCCGCATTGACGGCCTGCGCACTGTCACGGTATCGGCCGATGTCAACGGCCGGAAGACCAACGCTGATGCCATCGTCACCGACCTTCAGAATCGTGTATTTCCGGAGCTTCGCAAACGATGGCCGAAAATCACACTGCAGGTGGAAGGCCAGACCGCCCGCTCCCGGGAAACTGGCCAGTCCATCGCCCGGGGCCTGTTGATCGGCTTGCTGGGCATCTTTCTGATCCTGTCGTTCCAGTTCCGCAGCTATCTGGAGCCAATCATCGTGATGCTGTCGATTCCGGTGGCGTTCATGGGCGCGGTCTGGGGGCACCTGATCATGGGCTACAATCTGTCCATGCCCTCGCTGATCGGCGCGGCGTCCCTGGCCGGTATTGTGGTGAACAACGCCATCTTGCTGGTGCAGTTCATCAAGAGCTACCGGGAACAGCGCATGAGTACCGCGGAAGCCGCCGGTGCCGCCAGCCGGAACCGGTTCCGGGCCATTCTGATCACCACCAGCACCACCGTCGCCGGCCTGCTGCCCTTGCTGGCCGAAACCAGCACTCAGGCCATGGCGGTGATTCCGCTGGTGATTTCCGTGGTGTTTGGTCTGCTGGTATCGACTCTGGTCGTGTTACTGGGTTTGCCGGCGCTCTATGTCATCCTGGAAGATCTGGGGTGGGCTACTTCGTCCAACTCCCCATAGCCTGGAGGATTCGACGGAGCGGACAATTAACATATCTCAACAGGCAAACTACCCAACACTGATAGCCTGACCGACGCTCAACATTCATCAATAGAGGGGGCATCCTCATGACAAAAACAAACAGCCCGCTTCTGGGCATCCTCATCCTGAGCCTTACTGTGTCATTCGCTGCCACGGCCGCAGAGCCGGTCACTCCCAAGCTCACCGACAAACTGGATCGTCTGCTGCGCGAAGAGATGCGATCCATTCAGACGGCGATGGGGCAGATTCATTCGGCCATCGTTATGGGTCAACATGACAAGGTTGCGAAACAAGCCCAGGATATTCACGACAGCTTCATCCTGCAGCAGTCACTCACCGAACAGGATCGCAAAGACCTGATGTCGGCCGTACCAGAAGGCTTTATCAAGCTGGACAAGGAGTTTCATCAACTCGCGGCATCGCTGGCAGAGGCCGGCAGGAATGACGACACGGAGAAGCAACACAAGCTGTTCGGCAAAATGACAGGCAACTGCATCCAGTGCCACAGCACGTATGTGTCTGACCGCTTCCCAGACGTCAAACCCGTTCGGGACTGATCGGTCTTAGCGGATCAGATCCATCCCCGGCTTGCCATACCAGTACCCGTTGCAGGGTGGTGCCTGCACCAGCTGCAGCGGGTCGGTGGCAGGCACTTCACCCCGGCGTACCTGATCAAAGCGCTCTACCACTTCCTCCATGCCCTGATGTTCCGGGCTCAGGCGCACCGTCTTCACACCCATCCGCTCCATTTCCGGCAGTTCACGCATGAGGTCGTATCGGGACCCCGAGAGCGTGGAAATGCCGTTCAGGCGGAACAGTTCCTGGGATTCCCGGGAACGCAATTCCATGCCGTCGGGATGCTGCAAACAACGGAACTCGCAGTTGTCCTTTGGCAGGTTGTAGTGGCGGGCCGTGAAACAGCGGGACGACCAGGCCAGGGGCAGAAACCCCCAGGCGAACACCTCGGCGGGCAGTGCCAGGCCTTCCTGTTTCAGGCCGTTAATCAATTGCTCAAGGGTCTCCTTGCCCAGCTCGACTGGCAGGTTCCAGCCTTTCAGTCCCTGCTTCGCCAGCACCTTGAGAGTGGCGACGTTGTAGATGTTCATGGAGGGGCCGGTGATAAACGGAATCTGATGACGGCTGGCCACCTGCACCGCACTCTGATCGTTGGCCTCCACCAGGAACTCATTCTGATCGCAGATCCGGCGCAGACGACGCAGGTCGGCCTCCGACTCGATCAGGGTCTGGGTGGAGATCACCACCTCCTTGCCGCAGGCCTTCAGGTCCCGGGCCAGATCGAACCAATCGTCCGGCTTGAGTTCACGGCGCCGGGAGCAGACCGCCTCACCCAGGTAGATGGTATCCACCGGCCACTCGGCGGCCCTGGCGTAGAAATCGAACACGGTCTGCTTGGACCAGAACCACAGGATGGGTCCGAGAGAGAGTTTCATCATGATTGGCAGAACCTTATTTCCACTTGCGATGATAGGCGCCCAGGGTAGTCAGGCCGCCTTCGGAGAGCCCGGACAGGGTGTTGCGCCAGTCATCCTCCACGGTGAACATGCCCGGCGTTCTATCCAGGTTATCCAGCGCCTGGCGCCAGGTGCGGGCCACGTCGGCAATATAGGCCGGGCTGCGCTGGCGGCCCTCGATCTTGACGGCGCTGATGCCCAGCTCCTGCAACTCCGGCAGCAGGTCCAGCGTGTTCAGGCTCACTGGCTCCTCGATGGCGTGATAGACGCTGCCTTCCACCTCGAACCGGCCCTTGCACAGGGTCGGGTAGCCGGCAGATTCACCCTGGCCGTAACGGTCGATCAGCACGTCGTTGAGTCGGGATTCCAGCCCCTGCGGGGTCTCGTGCCAGCGCACAGCCTTGGCCGGAGAGCAGGCACCGCGAGTATTGGGAGATTCATCAGTGAGATAGGAGGAAAGGTAGCAGCGGCCCTCGGCCATTATGCACAGGCTGCCGAAGGCAAATACCTCCAGCTCCACCGGGCTGTGTTTGGCCACGCCACGCACCTGGTCCAGCGACAGAACCCGGGGCAGCACGGCTCGGCGGATGTCGAAGTTATCCTTGTAGAAGGAAAGCGCCTCGTGACTGGTGGCAGAGCCCTGGACTGACAGATGTCGGGGAATATCCGGATAACGGTTGGCGGCATAATCCAGCAGGCCCATATCGGCCAGGATGATGGCATCCACGCCCAGGCTTGCCGCGCGATCTACCGCCCCCTTCCATTGCTCCCAGCCATCGGGTTGCGGGTAGGTATTGATGGCACAGAACACTCTCGCGCCCCGGCGATGGGCGTATTCAATACCCTCGGCAGCACGTTTGTCGTTGAAGTTAAGGCCGGCAAACTGGCGGGCGTTGGTGCTGTCCCTGAAACCGAAATACACGGCGTTGGCGCCGTTATCCACCGCGGTTTTCAGGGCTGGCAAACTGCCGGCCGGGCACACAAGTTCCATGGGCTTCTCCGCTTGTCACTGTGGCGCCCAACCCTATAGGGCAACCGGCAAAACGGCCTTGACCTTTATCAGCAGAGCGGCATTTTGCCCCTTGATACCTCTGCGGAGGTACTCTGCGTACCATCACGTACCACGCCCATTTTTTCATTTATTCCAATAAATTAACAATCACTTACAGCAACTTACACGGCTGAAACTACCTCTCCAGCTACCCCCTCACGCTGATAGAGCGCGGCCCATACTCCCAAGGATAATTGGCGCAAACTCTAATCAGACAAGGCAAGGCCATGAACCTAATCAATAACCTCTCCATGCGGGGCAAGCTAATCACCCTGGTGGTGCCAGCCCTGCTAGTCCTGCTCTTTTTTGCCGCTGACAGCGTCGTTACGAATTACGGCGAACTGAACAGTATGCGCCAACTGCGATCCATGGTGGAGCTGGCAGAAACCGGCGATCCCCTGACCGAGACCCTGCAAAAGGAACGTGGCCGTTCTGCCGTCTTCCTGGCCAGTAAACCGGGAACGGATTCGGCCCGCCAAGCCTCGGCAAACCTGGCGGAGCAACGGCGACAAACCGATGCCCGTATCGCCGACTACCAGCAGGGAATTGAGGCCATGATGGTCAAGGTGTCTTTTGACAACTCTGTTGAAAGCAGCATCCAGGAAGTACGCCGGGGCCTGTCCAAGCTGGACACCCTTCGTAATTCGATCGATAACCGAAGCCTGGCCGCCGGGGATTCTGCGTCCCGCTATACCGCGATGATCATGGAGCTGGTTGAACGCATTGCCCTGATCATTCGACGCTCCACTGATCCGGAGCTGACCCGCGACGTAAACGCCTACTATGCCCTGGCAGAGCTGGCAGAGAGAGCCGGCCGGGAACGCGCGGTGGGCGCATCCCTGATCCGCAGTGGCAATTTTGACTTGCCCACTCTGCGCAAGATCGCAGGGCTCGAAGGGCAGCAGGATGCCTTCTTCAACGAAGCCCTGGCGATGCTGAACTCCGAAGATCCGCTCCGTGCACCCCTGGAAAAGCAACTGGCAAGCGTTGCAAGCCAGTCTCTGGAACAAAAGCGTGAGACCCTGTTCAGCAGCCCTTCCGGCATGTATGCCCTGGATGCGGGCGAATGGTTTACAACCACCACCCAGCGCATTGGCGAGCTCAACGATGTTCGCAAGGATATGCTGGCTGACGTGTTGGCGCTTGCTACCGCCGGAGTTAAAGACGCCCGCAATGATCTGATCACGGCATCTGCCATATCCGCAGGCGCCGTTCTGGCGGTGCTCGTCCTCATGCTGGTCATCATCCGGGCCATCAATCTTCAGGTTGGCCGCCTGCTCGACGGCGTTCGGTTCGCCATGGACAACAAGGACCTGACCCGTAACATCGAAATCTCCAGCCGGGATGAAGTGGGCACCATAGGCAAGGCCATTAACGAGCTGTTCGGACGCTTTGGCAATGCACTGCTGCACATCGACAAGTCCAGCGTCCAGCTGGCCACGGCCACGGAGGAGACCAGCTCTACGGCCGGTCAGAACGCCAGCCAGGTGAAGAACCAGCAGCAACAGATTGAGCAGGTAGCCGCAGCGACCGAAGAGATGTCGGCCACCTCCGAGGAAATCTCCCGGAACACCCAGCAGGTTGCCGATGCCGCACGCAGCGCCATGGAGAAAAGCCGCAGTGGTGAGCAGGTCTTGCACGGCAGCGTGAAGAGCATCCGCTCCCTGGCCAAGTCGGTTCAGAAGGTGAATGAGGTGATTGAAGAGCTGGAGAGCCGAAGCTCAACCATCAGCGATGTGGTGGACGTGATCCGGAAGGTAGCCGACCAGACCAACCTGCTGGCCCTAAATGCCGCGATCGAAGCCGCCCGCGCAGGTGAGCATGGCCGCGGCTTTGCGGTGGTGGCCGACGAAGTGCGCACCCTGGCGCAACAGACCCATGAGTCCACCACCCAGATCGAGGATATCATCAGCGGATTCCAGAGCATCACCGACAATGCCAGCCGCTCGATTCTGGAAAGTCACCAACTGGCCAACGCCACCAGCGAGCAGGCGTCGGAACTGGAGCAGACCTTTGCGGATATCCTGACCGATGTAAACAGTATCTCCGATATGGCCAACCAGATTGCCACCGCCTCCGAGGAGCAGGTGGCGGTCACCCGGGAACTGGCAGGCAGCATGGAATCAGTCAGTGAAGCGGCGATCCTGACCCTGACCGGCTCCCAGGAAATCACCCAGGTGACCGGAGAGCAGGCCCGGCTGGCAAGGGTGCTTCAAGACCTTGCCAATGAGTTCAAGGTGCCGGCGTACAGTTGAATGAAAGAGGGGTCAGATGAAGGCGTTCATCTGACCCCGGGTTGGCTCGGTTAAAGCCGGCCGAAGAAAAAAGGGGCTGTCCGAAAACGGGCAGCCCCTTTTTTGGCTCTGGGAGTGAACATGGGGTCAGAAGAAAGCGTTCTTCCGACCCCGACTTCGCCGCTGCTGTCAGATAATGCGGGAAAAGCGCTGGCTGGCGCCTTCTTTGCGATACAGGTCGAAGATCTGGCAGATGGCCCGGATCAGCAGTCGGCCGGCGGGCTGGACCTGAAGGGACTTGCCATCATCGGCAATCAGTTCATCCTGGACCATGGGCTTCAGACGGCGCAGTTCATCCGTGAAATAGCGGTCCAGATCTTCCTGCCAAACCTCTGCAAACAGCTGACGGTCCAGCCGGAACTGGCAGATCAGCTGGCCGATCACCCAGCGGCGGATTCGGTCGTCCCGAGTGAGGTTGACGCCTTTGGTAATGGCCAGTTGGCCGGCATCAATGGCCGCCTCCCAGGATGGCAGGTCGTGGTTGTTCTGGAAGTAGGCATCGTCGGTCTGGCCGATGGCGGAGACACCCAGGGACACCAGGTCGCACTCGGAGTGGGTGGTGTAGCCCTGGAAGTTCCGGTGCAGGCGCCCTTCACGCTGGGCCACGGACAGGCTGTCGTCCGGCTTGGCGAAGTGGTCCATGCCAATGTATTCGTAACCTGCGTCCAGCAGGCGGTTGATGGTGTTGTGCAGGATGGTCAGCTTCTGCTGCGGGCTGGGGAGGGTGTCACCCTGAATACGGGTCTGCGGGTAGAACCGGTCCGGCAGGTGAGCATAGCTGAACACCGAGAGCCGGTCCGGTGACATTTCAAGCACCGCTTCCAGTGTCTCGGCGAAGCTTTCTGGCGTCTGGTATGGCAGGCCATAGATCAGATCCAGGTTGATGGACCGGAAGCCGATGCGGCGCGCTTCATTGAGCACCGCTTCGGTCATTTCCCTGGGCTGAATGCGGTTTACCGCTTTCTGAACCTGAGGGTTCACATCCTGCACCCCCAGACTGATCCGGTTAAAACCCAGTTTCCAGAGAGTGGGCAGGGTGTCCTGGTCCACTTCCCGCGGGTCGATCTCTACACTGTAATCCCGCTCGTCACCGGATTGCAGGTTGAACAGTTCGCCGTATCCGGCCATCAGATGTTCCATGACATCCTTGGGCAGGAATGTGGGTGTACCACCACCCCAGTGCAGCTGGGTAACGGGGCGATCCGCACCAAACAGTTTTGACTGAATGGCCGCTTCCTTCAGCACCCGCTCCACGTAGGGCATGGCCTTGTCACGCTTTTTGGTGATCACCTTGTTGCAGGCGCAGTAATAGCAAAGGTGCGCGCAGAACGGCAGGTGCGTGTACAGCGACAGCGGCCGGCCACTGGCCTTGCTTCGGGCCGCAGCCTTGACCATATCTTCAACCGGGTAATTCTGGTTGAATTCCACGGCCGTGGGATAGGAGGTGTACCTCGGGCCGCTGAGGTCGTAGCGGCGGATCAGGGCTTCGTCCCAGATGAATTCCGGCAGTGTTGAGGTTTGGGTGTTGAGTGCGGGGGTGGCGGTCATAGCAAACTCGGGGTCAGATGAAATCGGGGTCAGATGAAAGTTTCATCTGACCCTCTGTTCAGGGAAGCTGATGCATTTTAGGGCAATCCCATGTTTGCCGTTTTGATGCGGGTCAGCTGAGCGTTGGTTTCAGTTTACCAGTCTGGCTTATGAACCACCCTTGGGCTGTTGGCGTACTTCGTTTACCCCTTTGTGGGCATAGCCCGGTGGTTGGAGGGGAAGGCCTGCCAAAATACGCTGTGAATACGTCCATGTACGCTCGGCTCCGCCATCCATGGCTCCGCACGATTTTGGCAGGCCTTCCCCTCCAACCACCTAACTTAGGTGCAAGCCCGCAGCTTACTTAATGGAGAATTCCTCACCATGGCAAACCTGATTCTGATTCTCGGTGACCAATTAACGAGAGACATCAGTGCCCTCGAAGACGCCGACAAAGAGCGGGATCTGGTGGTGATGGCGGAGGTTCACGACGAGGCGAGCTATACCAACCACCACAAGAAGAAAATCGTGCTGCTGTTCAGCGCCATGCGTCACTTTGCCAGGCAAATGGAGAGCGAGGGCTGGCAGGTGCATTACCAGGCCTATCATCCGGCCAACGAGCATCAGAGCCTTGAGGCGGTGGTTGCCGAACAGGCGCAACGGATAAAGGCGAACAGGGTAATCACGACCGAGTGCGGTGAATGGCGGCTGCATGAACAGATTAGTGGTTGGCAGGAACGTCTGGGCGTGCCGGTGGAGATCCGGCCGGATACCCGTTTTTTTGCCAGCAAGCAGGAGTTTTCGGACTGGGCCGAGGGGCGGAAGCAGTTGCGGATGGAGTTCTTTTACCGGGAGATGCGGCGCAAGACCGGGTTGTTGATGACCTCCGAGGGCGAGCCAGAGGGCGGGCAGTGGAATTTTGATGCGGACAACCGGAAGAAATGGACGGGCAAACCGCCAGCACCGCAGCCCTTCCGGGTGGAGCCGGATGCCATTACCCGGGAGGTGATCGGCCTGGTGGAGGAATATTTCAGTGATCACTTTGGTACCACCGACGACTTTCATTTTGCGGTAACGGCCGAGGACGCTCAGGCGGCGCTTGAGCACTTTATGGATTTCGCCCTGCCCTGTTTCGGCGATTATCAGGACGCAATTTCAGATTCCGAGGACTGGCTGTTTCACTCCATTCTCTCGCCCTACATCAACTGCGGGCTGCTGGATCCGTTGGCGGTGTGCGACGCCGCAGCCCGGGCCTGGCATTCAGGGCGGGCGCCAATCAATGCGGTGGAAGGGTTTATCCGGCAGATCCTGGGCTGGCGGGAGTTTGTCCGGGGAATCTACTGGCTGAATATGCCGGAGTATGCCCGGGAGAATCGGCTGGGCAACGCCCGCGCCCTGCCCTGGTTCTACTGGACCGGGGATACCAGGATGCGCTGCATGCACAGGGCCATTGATGCCACTCGCCGCAACGCTTACGCCCACCACATCCAGAGGCTGATGGTTACCGGCAACTTTGCGCTGCTGGCGGGCATCAAACCGGAGGAGATCTGCGACTGGTATCTGGCGGTGTATGCCGATGCCTACGACTGGGTGGAGCTACCCAATGTACTGGGCATGGTGATGCACGCCGATGGCGGCTATCTGGGCTCGAAACCCTACGCCGCCAGCGGCAAGTACATTCAGCGCCAGTCGGACCATTGCGCCAACTGCCACTACAAGGTGAACAAGGCCACGGAGGACGATGCCTGCCCGTTCAACGCCCTGTACTGGCATTTTATCGATCGGCACCGGCATGAGTTTGCGGGCAATCCCCGCATGGGCATGATGTACCGCAACTGGGACAAGCAGAAACCGGAGCGGCGGGAGGCGCTGCTCCGGCGCGCCGAACATCTGCTGGCGAACCTGGAGCAGCTGTAAGTACCGAATAGAGTGTCAGTGGGGTAGAATCCGCTTCTCGGTTTCGGGATCGAAGAACACCACTTTTTTCATATCAAACATCAGTTCGGCGGACTCACCCCAGGGGACTTTGTTGTTGTTCATGATTAACAGAATATGCCCTAAAGTTGTGAGGCAAAAGCCCCGTGTGAGTGCTAGCCTGAGGTCAGGATTGTTAACAACACGGACGCAGCATTCACTATGAACCTCCGACTGGCAATGGGCTTGGCGACAGCACTGGTGTCTCCGCTGTGCCTGGCCCAGGCCCCGACACTGAATCTCTACACCTTTGACAGTCCACCCTATCAGCTCGCCGGGGTGGGCGAGGCTGGCCGCGTATCTGGTGAAACCACGGAAACGGTGGTCTGTGCCGCCAATCGCGCCGGCTGGTCAACCCGCATCCGGATCGCCCCCCAGAATCGCGCCATCCACTCGCTGAACCGCAACATGGTGGATGGCTATTTTGCCATTGATCCCTCTACCGAGCTGGACGCCCTGGCGAAGCGCAGCGACCCGGTGGCTCTGGAAAAGTGGTATTTTTTTACCAGGGACGGCAAGGAGTTTACTCGAAGTTCTCGGATCGGAGTGGTCGATGGCAGCAATGAAGAAGCCTGGCTGGAAGCCAACGGCTACCCGGTTTTTCTCAGCGTGGCGTCCCCCTCCCAGCTGCTGGCCCTTCTCAAGCGTGGGCGAATCGATACGGCCCTGATGGACGAACGGGTTATGAGCCGCCTGCAGGCGGAGACCCCGACAAGCGCCATGAACCTGAAGCCCCATTTTGTTCGATATGCACCGCTTTATCTTTATCTGAACGAGGCGTTCGTTTCCAGCCATCCAAGATTTCTGTCCGAATTCAATCGCAAGTTGACAACCTGCATGGCGGGGCAGATGGGGTTATCCGCAGAAGAGGAGCGCCGGATCCGGAAACTCTGGGCCGGCCTGGTCACAGAGCTGATTAGTGTTCTCGATATTCGCCAGATCATTGAATCAGGCCCGCGCCAGGTGAACTTTACCGATGTCATGACCATAGACAGCAAATGGCAGGCACTAGCCCCCCTGGCCATGCCGGAATTGGCGGCACGGATTCTTGCGTTGCCGGGCTCAAGAGCACTTGAGGCCTGGCACCGCTCGCGCGACGGCCTGGTCACCGAGGCAATGCTGATTAATCGTATGGGTACCGTGGCCGCAATGAGCCGCCTGACTTCGGACTACTGGCAGGGGGATGAGCCGAAGTTCCAGTTGGCAATGCAGGGGGCAGGGGGAGATCCGGGCCGAGCGCTGTTCATTTCTCCGATCCGTTACGATAGCTCAACCGGCAGGTTTCAGATTGATGTGAGCGCTCCGGTCCTGTCCGGCAACGGCGACCAGCCCGAAGGGGTTGTTGTGGTTGGGCTGGACATAGAAAGTGCATTGAACGAGATTGAAAACCAGTGACTTGATCACGCCCTACTTGATCACCCCTTGGGCAAGACGAGGCCTAGGCCTCGTCGTCAAGCTCGAGCAGCGAGTCAATTTCCCGGGCTTCCAGCGTTTCTTCCTCCAGAAGCCTGTTGGCAAGCCGCTCGAGCCGGTCCCGGTTTTCTTCCAGGCGCCGGTAAACCTCTGATTCAATACCGGTAATGAGTTTTCTTACCTCATCATCGATTTTCTCTGCCGTGGCCTCGCTGAAGTCACGCTCCCGGGAAATTTCGTGGCCGAGGAATACCTCTTCCTGACTGGAACTTACCGAAACCGGGCCGATGGCATCACTCATCCCCCAGCGAGAGACCATGCGCCGGGCAAGCTTGGTGGCCTGCTCAATGTCGTTCTCGGCACCACTGCTGACCTCGTCGAAGATCAGGCGCTCGGACACTCGACCACCCAGCATGACTGCGATGCGATCCCGGGCGTAACTGGCGGTCATATTGAGCCGTTCCTCGTCCGGCGCCTGCTCGGTCAGCCCGAGCGCCCGGCCCCGGGGGATAATGGTCACCTTCTCCAGCGGGTCTGCCTTGGGGAATAGCAGGGCCGTGAGCGCGTGGCCCGATTCATGGAACGCGATCACCCGTTTTTCGTCGTCGCTCAGTGTCTGTTCACGCTCCGCTCCCATCAGGATTTTGTCCCTGGCCATATCGAAATGAGCCATGCCAACCAGCTTGCTGTTGTCCCGGCCGGCAAACAGAGCCGCCTCGTTGGCGAGGTTTTCCAGGTCGGCCCCGGAAAACCCTACAGTCCGGCGTGCAACCGCCGACAGGTCCACATCATCAGCCAACGGCATGGCCCGGGTGTGAATCTCCAAAATTCTCTCCCGAGCCTTTCGGTGAGGGCTGTCCAGCGTCACCTTTCGGTCAAACCGCCCGGGGCGCAGCAGCGCAGGGTCCAGCACGTCTGGCCGGTTGGTGGCGGCGATTACGACCACTGCCTCATGGGGCGAAAAGCCATCCATTTCCGACAGGATCTGGTTCAGGGTCTGCTCCCGCTCATCATGGCCGCCGCCTACGCCGGCACCGCGGGACCGGCCGATGGCATCCAGTTCATCAATGAAAATGATCGCCGGTGCTTCCTTGCGGGCCTCCTCGAACATGTTGCGGACCCGGGAAGCCCCCACCCCGACAAACATTTCAATGAATTCGGAACCGGAGATGGAAAAGAAGGGCACATCGGCCTCGCCGGCAACCGCCCTTGCCATCAGCGTTTTACCGGTCCCCGGAGGGCCGACCATCAGCAGGCCGCGCGGTAGCTTGGCACCCAGGCGCTGGTAGTACGAAGGATTCTTGAGATAGTCGACAATCTCCGTGAGATCCTTCTTGGCGTTATCCGAGCCGGCAACGTCCTTAAAGCTCTTGCTGGGCTGGTCCTTGCGGAACCGCTTGGCTTTGGACTTGCCCATGCTGAACAGGCCACCGCCCTGCTGATTGCCCATCTGGCGTTGCATGCGCTGCCAGAACCAGATGAACAGCCCAAGGATAATCAGCCAGGGCAGAAAGCTGACCAGCATGCGGGACAATAGATCTGGTCCGGATTCCTTCGCGGTCACCGCCACGCCATTTTTTTCCAGAAGATCCAGTATCCGGGTCTCACCGACTTCCGGAACGTGACTCACAAACCGCTGCTCACCGGGCCCGACGTCGGAGCCCTGCGCTGCTTCGGAGCCTTCAGCCACCTTAAGGGTGCCCCGCACCTGGTGGCCCTCAATGGTGACTTCAGAGACCTGCCCTGCCTTCACCCGCTCCTTGAACTCGGTGAAGGTCAACTCGGTGGAACCGGACTGGGTCAACATCTGCACGACGTAAAAAATTACGAAGGCCAGCAGAATGAAATTCACTACCCGGAGCCACTGGGGTGGCTCATTCTGATAACCCGGTTGTCTCATCGGGTCCAACGGACCGCGCCAACCCTGATCCTCGTGCTGCTGGTCCGGTTTATCGTTGGAGCGCTGGGCATCACCGCGCATGGAAACTCCTCACTGGTCGTTGGATTCAGTACTGCTCTTGAGTCTTGCATCAGCACACGGCGCCGTCAGCGCTCGGCATTCCAGCCCTGATCCGGTTGGAACCGGTCACCATGGCTCCTGGCCAGATTCTCCAGGGACTCCCGGATATTGTCGGAGCCACGCTTGCGTGCGTAGTTCATCGGCCCACCACGGAAAGGCGCGAACCCGGTACCGAAGATCATGGCACCGTCCGCAAGGTCTTCATCCTCGATCACCTGTTCCCGCAAACAGGCCATGCAGGCGTTCAGCATCGGCAGGATCAGGCGATCCAGCGTGTCATCCGGCGCAGCATCGGGTTTGCTCTTCTTGTCGGCCTTACCGTTCTTCCACTGATACAGGCCCTCTCCGGTTTTTTTGCCAAGGGCACCATCCTCGACCTTCTTACGCAGCCAATCCGGTGCCGGCGGCATCGCACTGTCCAGGCGCTCCCTGAGCATGTCAGCTACGCTCAGGCAGATGTCGAGGCCAACCTGATCTGCCAGTTCTATCGGCCCCATCGGCATGCCGAAGTCTTCAGCCACCTGGTCGATGGATTCGGCGGAGACGCCTTCGTCCAGCATGATCATGGCTTCCACCAGATAGGGAGTGAGCGCCCGGTTGACCAGGAAGCCGGGCGCGGTTCTGACCGGCGCCGGCAAGCGGTCGATCTGGCCGACAAAGCCCCGGGCCCGATCCAGCACCGCGTCGGACGCCTTGTCATGGCTGACGATTTCCACCAGCGGCATCAGTGCCACCGGATTGAAAAAGTGCAGGCCGATAAGCCGGCTGGCATCGCTGACTTTTTCACTCAGTGTCTCCAGGGGAATACTGGAGGTGTTGGTTGCCAGAATGGCGCCTTCCTTCAGCCGGGGCTCCACCTCCTCATAGACTTTCTGTTTGAGGTCTACCTTCTCGGGCACGGCTTCAATCACCAGATCGGCGGTGCCGACACCCTGATTGGCAAAATCCGGAATCAGCCGGTCCAGAATATCCCGGCGCTCGGATTCGGTGCGGTGCTTTTTCTCACAGAGGTCGGAGAGTTTTTTCACCGCCTGGGCGAGCTTCTCCGCCTCCATGTCAAACAGGGTGACATGCAATCCCCGAACGGCGCACCAGCCGGCGATATCCGCGCCCATCTCGCCGGCCCCGACCACGTGAACGTGGCGCACGGGGTCAGCCTTGCTGCGGGTCAGGCCTTTCATTTTCTCCCGCAGGTGGAACACGCGTACCAGATTCCGGGAGGTTTCGCTCATCATGAGTTTGGCAAAGGAGGCGATTTCGGCCTTGCGCATGCCTGGCCCGGAATCGCCACCGAAATCCTGCCAGAGTTCGATCAGCGCTTCCGGAGCGGGATAGTGCTCGGACGGGGCCTTTTTGGCACTTTCCGACCGCATTTTCCGGACTTCCAGCTGACGGGCCGGCTTGCTGGAGAGAAGCCGACCACGGACCCCATTACCGCCCGGTTCAACATCACCGGCCACCACAGCCTGCACGGCGGCCTCCACATGCCGCTCCTCAACTACCTGATCGATCAGGCCGAGCTTGCTGGCCTTGCCATGGGAGGCGGTTTTGCCCGTTAACATCATGGTCATGGCTTCTATCGGATCAATCAGACTGGTCAGGCGTTCTGTTCCCCCGAGGCCGGGATGCAGGCCAAGCTGGACTTCGGGGAAGCCAAGTTTGGCACCCGGCACGCCCAGTCGATAGTGGCAGGCAAGCGCCAGTTCCAGGCCGCCGCCCAGACAGGAACCGTGAATCACCGCAACGGTCGGACAGGTAAGCGCCTCGAAGCGATCAACCACCTCATGGGCATTGGTCAGTTTGTCGACCACTTCGGTCTCGGAGCCCAGTTCCGAAAACTCGGTGATATCTGCACCCATGCAGAAGCCACTGGCCTTCGTTGAGCGCAGCACAACCCCTCTGGGCGGCCGTGACTCAAGCTCGCCAACGATCTCCCCAAGTTCAGTCAGAACACTTTCCGAGAGTACGTTTGCCTTGGCGTCCTTTTTGTCGAGAATCAGCCACGCGACGTCCCGCTCATCACGGGCAAGCCGCCAATGCTGCCATTGATCACTACCCGCCTCTGCCTTACTGAATGGTCCCAGGGCCATGTCACGTGCGCTGAGTGCCTTGAGAATATGGCCAGTCATTGCATCCTCCTGAATTCCGGAAGTCAGATCGTCAATCCGTTACGGGTTCTACACGGCTTCAATCAGCATGGCGCCGGACTGCCCGCCACCGATGCACTCGGTGGCGATGCCCCGTTTGAGCCCCTTGCGCTGCAGAGCGTTCATCAGATGCAGCACAATCCGGTTGCCACTGGTGCCCACCGGGTGCCCGATGGCGACGGCACCGCCGTCCACGTTCAGCCGTTCCCTGTCGAGCCGGCCCATGGGTTTCGCCAGATCCAGGGCCACCTTGCAGAATTCCGGATCGTCCCAGGCCTCAACACAGGCCAGCACCTGGGCGGCAAAGGCCTCGTTGATTTCCCATAAATCGATATCGTTGAGTCCGGCCTTGTGCCGTTGCAACAGTGCAGTGGAGCTCAGCACCGGCCCCAGGCCCATGATTTCAGGATCCAGCGCCGACCACTCACTGTCCACCAGCACCGCTTTCGGTTCCAGGCCGTATTTGCTGACGGCTTCTTCCGAAGCCAGGATCATCCAGGAGGCGCCGTCGGTGACCTGCGAGCTGTTGCCAGGCGTCACCTGGCCAAACGGAGGCTCAAATGCGGCCTTGAGTTTCGCCAGCGCTTCGACAGAGGTGTCCGCACGGACGCCATCATCATGCCGATACAGGTCACCGCCCGGGGAGATTGCCGGCGCCACCTCATCATCCAGCCAGCCCTCTTCCTGGGCCCGGGCAAGCCGCTGGTGGCTGGACACTGCGTATTCGTCGGCCTGCTGCCGGCTGATGTTGAATTGCTTGGCCAGCACCTCGGCGGTCTGTCCCATGCTCAGACCCACGATTGGATCGGTCAGGCCCTTGGCCAGACTGATCTCCGGCTTGAATTGTCCCGGGCTGAAACCGGCCAGCTGACGGGCGTAATCCTGTGGAGAAGAAGCAGCATTCAGACCCGCCAGCCATTCCACGGCCCCGGTTTTCAGGACCATGGGCGCATGGCTGAGGGCCTCGGTTCCACCGGCGAGAATGAGGTCGCTATCGCCATCGCGGATGTACTTGAAGGCGGTATCGATAGACTGCATACCCGAGCCACAGTTGATCTGGACAGTAAACGCCGGCATGGCTTCACCCATCCCCAAGCGAAGGGCAGCGATACGGGCCGGATTCATTTCCGAAGGCACCACGTTCACACAGCCCAGGATCACCTGATCAAAGGCATCCGCTGGCATTGGCTGTCGAAGCAACAGCGGACGCCCGCACTGAACGGCGAAGTCCACCGGCGAGAAAGGACCGGGGCGGCCCCTGGCCTTGAGAAAGGGAGTTCGGGCGCCATCAACCAGATAAACCTTGCGTGGGTGGTTGAGGTTTCGGGCGTTCGAACTACTGCGCGTTTTCTTTGCCTGGTGCTGTGCCATTGAGATCCCTCCATCGGCATGTAATAAGGCATAGAAATTTCCGCTATTGCTATAACTGTGGCCTCTTTCTCCGATGTTTCAAGGCCGGCCCACCCATGACGGGGTGGCAATAGAGGGTGGCAAGAAAGAGAGAGTTGCAAGAGGGGGGTTGAAAAAGCGCTCACCGTAGCTAAGTTCAGAAGTGTACCGACAACACAGGAGGTGAGTCATGTCACGCCACCAAGACCTTTTCCCAACCCGCCTTGAACGCAAACTGGGCATGTTCGAGCGGCTTGACCCGGTGGTCCATGCCCCCGAAGACCGGCAGGGAGAGGGTCCATTATCGGAAGATCAGGTCCGGGAATTTGATGAACGCGGTTTTCTGTTTTTCGACTCTTTCTTCGATAAATCGGAGATGGAGAACTTCATCAAGGAACTTCAGGAATACGAGGAAGATGAAGACCTGAAACTCTCGGAGGGCACCATCCTCGAGCCCGGCAAGGAAGAAATCCGGTCCATTTTCGGCATCCACGAAATCTCGGAGCGCTTTGACCGGCTCACCCGGGATCCGCATCTGCTGAAGATTGTCCAGCAGCTGCTGGACAGCGATGTCTATATCCATCAATCCCGGATCAACTACAAGCCCGGATTCAAGGGCAAAGGCTTCAACTGGCACTCTGATTTCGAGACCTGGCACAGTGAGGACGGCATGCCACGAATGCGCTGCCTGAGCTGTTCCATTGTAATGACCGACAACAACGAATTTAACGGGCCACTGATGCTGATACCCGGCTCTCACAAATACTTCATTCCCTGTGTTGGCCGGACACCGGAAGACAACTACAAGGAATCCCTGAAAATGCAGGATCTGGGGGTACCTGACAGTACGAGCCTGACCCGAATGATGAATGAAAATTTCATCGAAGCCCCGAAAGGTCCTGCCGGCTCACTGATCATTTTCGAGTGCAATACCCTGCACGGCTCCAACGCCAACATGTCCTGCTGGCCGCGCAGTAACCTTTTTTTCGTCTACAACAGCGTTCTCAACACCCTGACGGAGCCATTCTGCGGTAACAAACCGAGGCCTGAATTCCTGGCCAACCGCAAGAACTGGGAGCCTCTCACGCCGGTCTGAACCGGACTCAGGGCGGCCCGATCTCGCAGGCCAGCACCAGGGCCCAGAATTCCGAGAAATCATTCACCACGACATCCGGTTTATCCGGATGTTTGTGGGTGCCGGGGAAGATCTTGTTCAGCCAGGGCAGGTCCCATTGCGCTCCGTTGAAAAACACCGACGTCATGCCCGCCTGCTTGGCAGCAATGACGTCCGTGGTGCTGTCTCCGACATACCAGACACTGGGATCCGGCGGATAATCCAGCTTCTGCACCGCCAGCAGCAACTGATCCGGATGGGGTTTTCGCAAGGGGGTATCATCGCCGCAGACGTCGACATCGAACAGGTGGGTCCAGCCGGTGCTCTCCACAAGCGACAGCTCTTTTTCAAAAAACTCCCGGTCCCGGTTGGTGATCACCCCGACCTGAATATCAAGACGGCGCAACCCCTCAAGCATCTCTCGTACCTTGGGTTCAAACGCCTTCACCGTGCCGTAGTGCTTTCGATAGTGATGATTGAACGCTCTATGAGCGATCTGCTTGGCCTCCTGATCCTCCCCGAACAGCACTTCGAAGATATCGGTCCGGGAAATCTTCCGGTCGGCCTTTACTTTCGGATGCAGCCTGGCAAATTCACGCACATAGGCCACCAGTTTGACGTCTTCCGGCGTCTTGCTGTCCTCGGGTGCCACCATCCGGTCCATCAATCCAAGCTTGTGGAAATCCGGCAACATGTCGTCCACTGCGTGATACATGGCGTCCAGCGTGTCCACCAGAGTGGCGTGCCAGTCAAACAGGATCACTTTCGGCCGGATCAGTTTGACCACCGCCGGATGCCAGTCCGGCTCGATTCGGGGTTCCGGTCGCTGAGGTGGCGGGAAAGGCCTGGGGCGAACCTCGGCGGGCGTCTGGTGGAAGGCGTCAGGCTCATTCCTCTCCAGCAGGGCCAACAGGTCCATCAGGTCCTCAAAGCTATCGAGAATGGCCGCCGGCGCATCACGGTGTGAAAACCAGCTGTCGATCCGGCCAGACTCCCAGCAGGCACCGTTGTAGAATACCCCGGACACACCGGCCTTGTTGGCAGTCAGCATATCCACGTAGCTGTCACCGACGTACCAGGCCTTGTCATCGGCAGGCAGCCGGAGCTTCTCAAGCGCTTTGAGAATGACCTCCGGATCGGGTTTGTATTCGGTGACATCGTCGGCACACACTGTCGCATCAAACAGGTGCTGCCAGCGACCTTCGTCTACCATGCGCAGCTCCTTATCCAGGAACTCGCGGTTTCGGTTGGTGGATACCGCCAGCCGGATCCCCATGGCCTTCAGGGCCGAAAGGTACTCATAGGCCCCGGGCTGGAAGGGCCTGACCTGGCCGAAGTAGCGCCGGTAGGCCTCGTTATAGGCCTCATGGGCAATCAGTTTGGCATCCTTGTCATCGCCGAAGATGGCGTTGAAGATATCGGTCCTGGAAACCCGGCGCTCCGCCAGAATGCGCGGATGCAGACGCCGGAATATCCGGATGTAGCGCACCAGCCGGGCGTCATCCGGCGTGCGGCACTGATCCTCGGGCAGCAACCGCTCCACCAGTCCCAGCTCTTCCAGCTGCGGCAGCATGTCTTCCATGGCACTGAACATTGCATCGTGGGTATCTACAAGGGTGCCGTGCCAGTCGAAAATCAGTGCTGAAGGGGCTGAAATGGAATCACTGAACCGGGCCATGCCCTGCCTCCTTTTAATGCGCACTTTACACCGGCCTTGAAATCCGCGGTCGGGCCGGTAAAACTCAGTAATACTGACAACAAAGATAAACCCGGTTTTCCGTGCGTGCACGCAACGAGTACTCTTCATGCAAGGCTTCAGCTACCTGCTGCCCTACGATTTTTCGCCGTTGACCCTGCTCAGTTACATGCTGGTGCTCGGGCTCTACGGCACTGCTTTACTCCGAATGCCCGAAAGCGACCGCCCGGGATCAGGCCGGATCATCACCTTCGTATTCGGGGTAATGCTGTGCTATGGCGTCATGCAGACCCGGTTTGACTACTACTCCCAGTACATGTTTTTCGTGCACCGGGGCCAGCACCTGATTCTGCATCATCTGGGGCCGGTGCTGATTGCCCTGTCCAACCCGCTTCCGGTCATGCGGTTCTGGCACCAGCGGATTGCGCCGTCTGTGCGGTACTGGCTCAGACCACTGGGCTGGGCATACCGGGTACTGCAGCAACCGGTTATTGCCTCGGTCCTGTTTGTGGGGCTGATCTATTTCTGGCTGTGGCCGCCGATCCATTTCGACGCCATGCTCAGCCGGCAGCTGTACTGGGTCATGAACTGGAGCATGCTGCTCGATGGCCTGCTGTTCTGGTGGCTGATCTTTGATCCCCGCTCGCCGGCCATCACCAATGCCCTGGGCTATGGCAAACGCATCCTGTTGCTGGCCCTGGTGGCGATTCCGCAGATGATTCTCGGGGCCTGGATTGTCTTCTCCCGGGGCATGGTGTACGACGTCTACGAGGTCTGCGGGCGGGCCTGGCCCATGGCCCCGGAAACCGATCAGATGCTGGGCGGGCTACTGACCTGGATCCCGCCGGCGATGATGAGCATTATCGGCATTCTCATCGTGCTGCGGCGGGCGATGCACGAAGACGGCAAGTTCCCGAAGCGCCGCTCACTGGCAGGAGAAAGCGCATGAAGCAACATATCTGGCTTGTTCTCGGCCTCGCCCTGGCACTGACCGGCTGCTCGGGGGATCAGGGCAACTGGCATGGCAAGGATATTTCCGGCCTGATGCCGGAACTTGAGTTCCGGCTTGAGGGCACCGGTGGCGAGACGGTCACGCCCGCTGACTCCCGCGGCAACATTCGCCTGCTGTATTTCGGCTTTACCTCCTGCCCGGATGTGTGCCCGACCACACTGACGGACCTGCGCCGGTCTGTTCGCCAGCTGCCGGCCGAGTACCAGGACGATGTCACCACCCTGTTCGTCAGTGTTGACCCGCGCCGGGATACCCCTGAACGCCTGGCCAGCTATGTGGACTTTTTCGGCGATCAGATCGTGGGGCTGACCGGCGCAGAGCCGGAACTGCGCAAACTGGCCAAACGCTACCGGACTACCTTCGGCTACGGAGAATCCGACGCCAGCGGAAACTACAACGTCTCCCACAGCAGCGCGGTCTACGTTTTTGACCGCACCGGAAAGGCAAGGCTGCTGCTGCGTCCGGATCTTTCTCCGGAACAGGTCAGTGAAGATCTTGCCCGGCTCGCCAATGAATCCCGGTCCTGAGCGCTTGACCCTGTAGCAGATATAGGGTTTTGAATACCGGTCTGGTGCTTCAACAGGGGGACGCGCTGCATGCACAGCCATCACGACCACGGACACAATCACGCAAGTCACTTCAACAGCCACAACCGCTCGTTCGCACTGGCAGTGCTGCTAAACGTGGCGTTTGTCGCCATCGAAGCGATCTATGGTGTTCTCTCGGGATCACTGGCGCTGCTCGCCGATGCCGGCCACAACCTGAGCGATGTGCTGGGCCTGGTTATGGCCTGGCTGGCCACCCGCCAGGCGACTGATCGCAATACCTATGGCCTGAAAAAGTCGACCATACTCGCAGCCCTGTTCAATGCGCTCTTCCTGATCGCGGCCGTTGGCGGAATCGCCTGGGAGGCCATTCGCCGTTTCAGCGATCCGGCCAGTGTCGCCGGCATGACGGTGATCGTTGTCGCCGGCATCGGCGTGTTGATCAACGGCATAACCATGTTGCTGTTCATGAAAGGCCGGGAGGGAGACCTCAACATCCGTGGCGCGTTCCTGCACATGGCAGCGGACACAGCGGTTTCCATCGGGGTTGTTCTGGCCGGTGTGATTATCATGATGACCGGCCTCAACTGGATTGATCCGCTGGTGAGCCTGGTTATCGCCGCGGTGATTTTTATCGGCACCTGGCAACTACTGAAAGATTCCCTGAACCTCGCGGTAGACGCCGTGCCCCGTGACATCAATCCCGAAGACGTATTCCGAAGTCTGGAGCAACTGCCGGGTGTTGAGTCGGTGCATCACCTCCATATCTGGGGGCTGAGCACGACGGAAAACGCCCTTACTGTGCATCTGGTAAAACCGGACCCGGTGAGTGACGACCGGGTGCTTGAGCAGGCAACCCGAATGCTGGCCCGCGATTTCAATATCCAGCATGTGACTATCCAGTGGGAGCGGGTCGCCAGCAATTGCCCGAACATGGCCTATTGTTGAGGGAGCCATGTCGCCTCACAGAAAACCCGAATTCCCGGAGAAGGACGGTCAGCTATCACTTTTCTCATTGGTGTCGGGTTCTGCCTTTTCCAGCGACGGCAGCACCAGTACCGGACAGGGGGCATTTACCGAAACATACTCCACGGTTGCCCTCCGCAACGGCCAGTGGCCGCTACTGCCACGGGACACCAGCATCAGCAGGTCAGCACAAATCTGGCCCGCCAGGCCCACCAGTTTCTCACCGGTACTGCCAGCGATAACATGAAGCGTGGCATTACGGTTCAGAGGCAGGTATTTCCGCACCAGCAGATCCAGAACCTCCCGAACCTCAGCCTCTTTCTGCTCTGGCGCCTCTTCCGTGACATGCGGAAAAAAACCACCCCCGCCAGGGCTGAAGACACTGGCAAGATGAAGCTCACCGTCCTCGGCCAGCAAGTCCATGGCCGCTTCCAGCGCGCGCTTGCCCTCGCCGTCGTCATCCGGATCAATGGCGATCAACAGTTTCCGATACATTCGCGTTCTCCTGGTTGGTTACGGAGATGGCTTCCACTTCCGGGAAGGCCCGTCCTTTGACAAGTTCGTCCACACTGTAACCCCGGTAATCCGCCCTCAGTGCCCGGAACAGGGCAACAGCCATGAAGATCAGCAGAATACAGAAAGGCAGGCCCAGGGACGTTATCACGTTCTGCAGGGCATCCAGGCCGCCGGCCAGCAACAGCGTGGCGGCGATAACACCCTGGGCCGCAGCCCAGAATATCCGCTGGCGCACCAGCGACGGTTGGTCATCCCGCCGGGTCAGCATATCGATCACCAGGGAGGCCGAATCAGAGGATGTGGTAAAGAAAATAACGATGATGACCACACTCAGGGCCGATGCCACATCCGCCAGCGGAAAGGCTTCAAGAAAGGCAAAAATCGCAACCGACGGATCCTGCTGGACCTGCTCCGCCAGCGCCACCGAACCGTTCATTTCGACCTGGATGGCGGATAACCCGAAAATTCCGAACCAGACCAGCGTGAAGGCTGTGGGCGCAAACAGAACACCGGCGACAAATTCGCGGATGGTTCGCCCCCGGGAGATCCGGGCAATGAAGATACCCACATAGGGCGCCCAGGAAATGGTCCAGGCCCAGTAGAACAGGGTCCACTGCCGTTGCCAGTCGGTTTCCTTGAAGGTTTCTGTCCAGAAAGCCAGCCACGGCAGAGCGTCAAAATAATCCCCGACGCTCTGAACCATCCCCTCGGCAATAAATACCGTTGGCCCGACTGTGAGCACAAAGGCAAGCAGCGCCATGGCCAGCACAATATTGAGCTGGGACAACCGGCGCACCCCTTTGTCCAGCCCCAGGGCCACTGAGGTGGCGGCAATGCTGGTAATGACTGTGATCAGTATCACCTGAACCATTCCCGTGGACGGGGTCCCAAACAGGTAGTTCAGGCCGCTGTTCAGCTGCAGGGTTCCCAACCCCAGGGACGTGGCCACGCCGAACAGGGTGCCGAGCACGGCAATCACATCCACTGCCCAGCCCCAGGGTCCGAACGCCCGCTTGCCCAGGATGGGATAAAACAGGCTGCTGATGCGCATGGGCAGGTTGTGGCGGTAGGCAAAATAGCCAATCGCCAGCCCGGGCAAGGCAAAGATGGTCCAGGTATGCAGGCCGAAGTGATAGAGCGCCACGGTCATGGCGTCACTGGCAGCTCTCTCCGAACCGGGTTTGACACCCTCGAAAGGCGGATTGGCAAAATGAGAAACTGGTTCGGCCACCCCCCAGAACATCAGGATGGTGCCGATGCCAGCGGCAAACAGCATGGTGAACCAGGTCAGGTTGGAATAATCGGGGCGGCTGTCGTCCGCACCCAGCCGAATGTTGCCATAGCGACTGACCGCCAGGCCAAGCAGGAACACCAGCAAAGCGGTAACCGAGAGAATATAGAACCAGCCAAGGTTTCGGGCTACCCAGCCGGTAAGCAACCCGAAGCTTTCGGCTACTGTCTGGTCAAACGGAACCGCCAGGGCAACAAACAGCGTGGCCACCCCGGCTGACGTGAAAAACACCCCCGGTATGGTCTGCAGTCCCAATCGGCGTTGCAGCCGTTCCAGCACATGAGCCTCCGTTTCTTACTGAAAAGTCTGCGAGAGGCCTTACGCTACCACAGGTACCTGCCGGGTGCGGGACAGAGATCAATTCCGATTGAGTTGCTGCTGGTGTTTCAGCATCTGTTCCATCATGAGCTGCATCTGATCCATGCGGTTTTCCATCATCTGCAGACGCTGCCCGCTATCCATTCCGGCGCCGCCGGCCTGGTTTCCCTGGGCATTTCCGGGCTGTTTCTTGCCCTGGTTATTCATCATCCCCTGATTGTTACCCATCATGCCCTGAGCATTGCCCATCATGCCCTGGCCGTTACCCATCATTCCGGGGCCCATCATGCCGCCGCGCATCATGCCCATGTGCTGTTGCATGGCATCCATGTGCTGCTGCATCAGCCGTTGGCGCTCCTGCTGTGAATCGGCATTGGGTACCTGCTGCATCGTGGACTGCATTTGCGTCATGTTTTCATGCATCTGCTGCATCTGTTCCTGGTTCATCATCCCGCCGCGGGGCATTTGACCGGGATTGCCTTGCGCAAAAGCCCAGACAGGCGCTGCCACCAGAACGGAACACGCAACTAAACGATTAAATCTGTTCATGAGAACCTCCTTATCGGCTGCATCTATCTGCATCCCTCTCAGTAAAGACCATGAAACTGAAT
>Ga0208300_100413_pt1 | contig 32437 bp, 29 predicted proteins | sample 23_taG_FD_184096 | JGI IMG/M metagenome (GOLD analysis project Ga0208300, IMG submission 184096) | Marine viral communities from Cariaco Basin, Caribbean Sea - 23_WHOI_OMZ (SPAdes) (version 2) | ecosystem: Environmental > Aquatic > Marine > Oceanic | place: Caribbean Sea: Cariaco Basin...
CCAGATTAAAGCACTTTAGAGGGATAGCTACTCGCTATGATAAGCTTAAATCAAGCTATGAGGCTGCTATTATTCTCGCTTGTACTTATATCTGGTTACCGCTTATTTGAATTCTATACACACCCTATTAATAGTTATTATAAGATGTTAAGTTAAATTTAACTTTTTTATTATAGAGTTTAAAAATTGGATGCAGCAAGTGCTCTAGCGTATTTATTTAAGTTAACACTTAAGTTAAGTAGAAGGTTGCATGCATAGCAAGGGCATCCAAGGCTATGGGCTAATCGACATTTTAATAGTCATGACCCTGATTGGAATATTGACCACTGTCGTTTATCCCACCTATCAGCAGCACCACATCAAAGCCAGTCGCCTACAGATGATGTCAGAGTTGCAGCGTTTGGCGGTGCAATTACAGCACCACAAGCTGGTTCAAGGGGATTACCGAAAAGTGCATATGGCACTGCTGTTACAAAGTGCGGGCACCCATGCTCCTGATTATAAAAACAGTACTGCATCCAAGGCTTTGCTGGTGAAGTTTCCCTATACCCATCAGCAGCCCAACAGCGGTAACAGACAAAACTCTCAAGCGCTTTATATAATTTCGCTCACCCCCTTAGACAATGAGGGGTATCTCACCTCTGCTCACTGGCAGCTGATAGCCACTCCAACTGCAGCTGGCAAGATGGCGTCAGATGGTGTACTGAGCCTTAATTATTTGGGTCAGCAGTGTCATCAGCAAAGCTGTAGTAGGGTTCAAGCCATACCTTAAGACGTTCCGCCATCTGATTTAGGAAGAGACAGTGATGCAAAGTGGGCCACCAACGCATATACCCGTATCTAGTCAACAAGGTATGGCTTTCATTGAAGTGTTAGTGGCTCTAGTTTTATTTAGTGTGGCAGCGCTCGGTTATGTTGGTTTGCAGGCACAATCTTTGGCAGCGGTAGATGATGCGGTGATGCGGACACAAGCTTTGGTTATATTAACGGAAGCTGCAGAGCGTATTCGGACTAATATGGGATGGGTGGCACTAAGGACGTATCAATTACAGTTTGATGCAGCCACTATTCCAGCTATGACAAGCTGCACTGTAAGAGCGGGCTGTAATGCGACTCAAGTGGTACAAAACGATGTGGCGGTATTACGCCTACAAGCCAAACAGCAAGGTATGACACTTGCCATGCTCGGTTGTCCTGGCCGGTTGTCCACCACTGAAAACTACTGCTTAGTCGCTGCATGGCATGGAACACAGGCTGAATATGTCAGCAGCGAGGTCTTAGATGGCTGCTTACATCTTCAGGGCAATTATCGAGTAGGGTCGGATTGCTTGTATATGGAGGCCTATTAATCCATGCCATCAAAACCGCCCAACCCCAAGCATATAGGGCTCGACTCTATCACCGCTCAACAAGGGGTTAGCTTGATTGAGCTTATGCTAGCACTGACTTTAGGGCTTGTGGTAAGTGGCGCCGCATTTGAGTTGTTCGCTCATAGTCTGGCGGTGCAGCGTATACAGTTAGCAGTCTCTGAGCTACAAGATGATGCCGTCTTTCAATTGCCTGCGATTCATAAAACCATTAGAAAGGCCAATTTAGGGTCTCATTCGACCATGCATCAAGCCTCTGCATGGACCGGCATAGTGTTGACCGGCTCCTATGATAATGCTCCGTTGAATGCTGTAGGAGGATCTGAAAAATGGGGCAATCTTCGCGGCGTGGCCAATCTCAATGAACAGTTATTTAGTCGTAGCAACCTAGGACCCAGTAACTTGGTTGCGCCGACCAACAGTGATCAACTAACCATACAGTACCAAGCTGCTTTTCCAAGCTTTGACTGCGAGGGCAAAAAAGTGCATCCAGGTGATATGATTATTGAGCGTTTTTTTACCCGATTCGATAGACAGCGTGCCGCCAATGAAACCAAAGACTTGGCAATCGTTCTGGCCTGCGATGCAGGGCGCTATCAATTACCAACGGCCATTCGAAATAGCCCTGCCAAGGCGCATCAGTTATACATTAAAGATTTTGGTGATAATGGGGTAGTGCTGATGAATCGGGTGGATTATTTTGGCGTGCAGCTTGGCGTAAGATTAAAGCAAGGCGTATCTTATATGTCCATTGAGCAGTACTTGACCCAAAGTAGTCCCTTGGATGCTCACTCTGAGTATTTATATCACGCCCCCATCGTATCGGTGCAACTTGGCATTATTAGCCGGGCCAGTACCGCACAGGCGAAGTCGATGCCGGGCAAAAGTGTATTTTATTTACAAGGCAAACCGCATACCATTCGACACCAGCATCCCAGTTATTTACGCCGCTCATTGACCAGTGTGGTGGCGCTCAGAAACAGTCGTGAGTCATTATGACCTTCCCAGTATCGGTGTTCGCACAGAGTGACCAGCAGCAAGGGTCAGTACTTGTGATTGTGCTGATGCTGGTAGTATTACTCTCTACCGCCAGTGTTATTGCCTTAAAAAACTCTCAAACATCGTTAGAGGTCATAACAGCCGCTCAGGTCAATCGATTGCTGTTTCAAGCATCAGATGTACCGTTGGCACACCTAAAGACGATGGTCGATCAGCCTGATAATCTGGCGCAATTAATGTCGCCGCAAGGTCCTATGGGCTATCTGATCAAGCAGCCTTTTATTAAGGCCAATCAGCACAGCTGGGCTGAATACGTGGTGTGTTATCAGCCGACGCGTTACAAGTCTTGGTTAGAGGGCAGCGCACGGCACAAGCGTGTTGGGGTGCAAGGTGGCATCATAAATCCACAAGGCTATTGTAATATTGCCAATCGACAAATGAATCATTACACCAGTAATCGCCAACTGATTGCCACCCAATTGTCTTTTACTCGGCCTATTATGGCGGTATCAGAATCTGCTGATAATACGATAAGCGGGGCGGTAGATGGTATGGCCATTGTGCTCGATGCCTTAGGCAGTCCTAAACCTGCTCATCATACAAATCCTGTGGTACAAAATCATGGCTCTGTAACTGACAATACAGTGCCGCAGCAGACTTTGATCCGAGTGTATGTGACCTCGGTCATGCCTTTGTTTAGTTCTGCAAAATTAAAGCAAATAGATGACTGTTTGGCCAAGTCTATGGTAGTGATCACCGCTGATGACTCAAGCCATAGCTCACAGCAACAAGAAAGCCAAATGGCCTGTTTGAGTAGAACCAAGACACCTCATGATGTGCAGGTACAAGATTATCTTTATATCTATCAAACGCCTGTGAATAATGAGTAGCAGTCAGCTTAAATCAAGTCTCAACAGACCCTTAGGGTATACCTTGATAGAGCTGCTTATCGTAGTGGCGCTAATGACACTATTAACCGCCATACTGTTACCCAGCTATCAGCAATATCTCAATCAAAAAGTGCAGTGGCAGGCGCAGCAGCAAGCGCTACAGCTGGCCCATGACTTGGCCAAGTGGCGGGGTAAGTATTTGACTTATGCAGGCTTTAGTTTGTCACAATCCTCATTACAGCTCTCCTCAAATCAGCCTTTATTGGCCAGTAACTTAGCAGAGCGGCTGTATCTGCCTTTGGGTTCAAATGAGAAGACACATCATTATGAAATTCGGTTAAGCGATGCCACTGGGCAGTTTGTCTTAACTGATCTTCAGGCCAATGGACAAGGATGGCAGATGTGGGTTGTGCCCAATGTACACGCTAACTTTTTTGAGCTTACCAATGCCCATTTAGACAGCTATTACTTGGACAGTCTTCATCAGCGCTGCCGTTACTCCAGCGCTCAGACTGTGGCACTTATAACCTCCCAAGGTCAGGCAGACTGCCGCTTAACTTGGTAGGGTTAGGAAAGCGCGGGGACAGGGTAGGGTGCACGCTTTAAAAAATTTATCAACTTAAGTTTAGCAATAGAGTTTTTTGTGTTATTGTTTATTTATACTTAATTTATAATTCTTATTTTATATTAAAACCGATAAGGAAGTGCAATGTCTTCACAGCAAGGATTTACTTTAATTGAGCTGATGATAGTGGTGGCCATCATCGGCGTGTTGTCTTTAATTGCCATTCCTGGCTATCAAAGCTATGCCCAAAAGACCTCTGAAGCTGCCTGTTTGTCACAGACCAAGGCGTTTAGTAATCAGATATTTTTAGAGCGTAATGATCCTACGAATGAGTTTGATGCTGATAAAGCGACCCGCATATTGAATACAGCGAGTGATAAAACAGCTTGCGAGACTATGGTTTATAACGATGGCACGAGTGTAACGCCGGCAGTGATGCCAAGCGTGCAATCAAAAATTAAAAACCCAGGCTCTGATCACACCCATATTATCTGTAATTTAGATAAGATCGTACAATGTGAAACCAGTAATCTATAATTCGACGATAAAATACACAGTTGAACGTAAAACATAGTCAATAAAAAAAGCGACCTAGGGCCGCTTTTTAAATTTTTAGTCAGATAAAATAAAAAATTCAGAGCTTGAGTGTGGGATAGGGTCTAACGCTCTAGGTACTGAATTTTGCCCTCAACGCCATCCCACTTCTCAGCGTCAGGCAGCTGACCTTTCATTTCAGTGATGTTAGGCCACTCTTCAGCCAGCTCAGCATTTAGTTCGATAAACTCTTCTTGACCCTTTGGCACTTCATCTTCTGAGAAGATGGCCTTAGCAGGACACTCAGGCTCACACAAAGCGCAGTCAATACACTCATCAGGATGAATGACCAAGAAGTTAGGCCCTTCATAAAAGCAGTCCACAGGGCAGACTTCAACACAATCGGTGTATTTGCAGCGAATGCAATTATCAGTGACAACAAATGTCATAGCGAGCTACCTTTATAAAAGTTATCTTCAAGCATCGGCAATTATTTTGGCGGACTGGGGGCAAGTAGCACAGCCATGTAGCTGTGATGTCTTCTTGAGCCAGTATCGGGCTAAATAATCGCGCTTATACCTGCTTATAAAAGATAAGTAAGTTGGGAGTAAGAGAGAAGATTTATTTTAGGGGTATATTTTACCCTTTTAATGCATTTTTCACAAATTGCTGTTAGCCCAAGCGCGCTTGTTTTTTTAATTCATAAATTAAGTCCAAGGCTTGTCTGGGTGTCAACTCGTCAGGATAGATGTCATTTAGCGTGTCTAAGATCGCTTTGGCCTTAGTATTTAAAGGGCTAAGCACTTTAGATTCACTTGATAAATGAGGGCTCAAGTCAGGCGCTGTTGACAGGCTATCTTGTGTCACAGAATCAAGAGCTGAGCTATTTAAATCTGCTGCGTAGCGGCTATCGTCGTCATTAGCATAAGCTTTATCAAAATTAGCATGATTATCCCTAGGCGTTATTGAGGGGTGATGACGCTCTTGGGTGGCTGCGTTTAGGGATTTTTGTAAGCTTAAGTAGCGTTCGGCGGCGATTAAAACTTTGTCAGGAATACCGGCCATCTTTGCCACATGCAGCCCAAAGCTTGAGCTGGCAGCACCTGGCTCAATTTTGTGCAGTAATAACAGCTGGCCATCGATGTGACTGGCGGCGACATGAACGTTTCTTAGCTTACCGCTAAGATTGCGTTGTTGACTAAGCTCGGTTAATTCAAAGTAGTGGGTGGCAAATAATGTGAGACTACCCATTTCACACAGCTGGACGGCACAGGCATGAGCAATCGCTAGACCATCCGTGGTGGACGTACCGCGGCCGACCTCATCCATTAATACCAAAGAGCAGTGGCTGGCCAGATTTAAGATTTGTGCGGTCTCAATCATTTCCACCATAAAGGTAGATTTGCCACCAGCTAAGTCATCGGCTGATCCAATGCGAGTAAAAATGCGATCAATGTCACCGAGGGTAGCTGAAGCGGCCGGCACGAAGCTGCCACAGCAGGCAAGCAGCACAATAAGGGCAGTTTGGCGCATATAGGTAGATTTACCACCCATATTTGGCCCAGTGATGAGTAGTAGCCGCTCATTAAATGACTCCGTGCCCAGTTGACAATCATTGGCCACAAAATGCTGTGGCCCAGAGGTGGGTTGGCTATTGCCATGGGTTGCTTTGGGCTGACTCATGGCTTCTACGACTAAGTGCCGGCCTTGGCGAATGTCTAAATAACTGCCACTTGGGTCAAGCGTGGGGCGTACCCAGTCATTATCTTTGGCAAGTACAGCCCAGTTAAGCAGCACGTCAATCTGAGCGATGGCTGCGCTAAGCTGTTGTAAATCTTGAAGTTGTTCACTTAAGCGCACCAGTAACGCTTGATATAACGCCTTTTCACAGCTGAGTGCTAAGCTTTGGGCGTCTAGATATTCTACCTCCAGATTCTTCAACGGTTCAGTAATAAAACGCTCGCTGTTTTTAAGGGTTTGGCGGCGAATAAAAACATCCGGCGCTGTAGACGCTTGCGCTTTGGGTAATTCAAAGTAAAAACCGCTGACTTTGTTAAAGCCTACTTTTAGGCTGGGGAGCTGATAATTTTGACGGGCTTCATCAGCCATGTCATCAAGGGTTTGCTGGATATTGTCATGCAGATGAACCAGGCGATCAAACTCACTGTCATACCCCTCTGCAATCATGCCACCGTCACGTATATGTGCCGGCGGCTCCTCTATAATAGCCGACTCGATGTGTTCAGCGATTTTTAATAAAGTGTTTTTTTGCAGTGGTAAGTTTTGTAGTAGGCTTGGCAGTAGACCCTCACTGTCCGCCTGTAGCCCTAAGCTCTGTAACGTGTGGGCCAGCTGCTCACTGTGTCTGATACTGTCTGCTAAGCGTCGCAGGTCTCGGGGTTTGGCGCTGTGTAATGCAATGCGGCTACTGATACGCTCAATATCAGCGATACTGTGTAAGCTTTGCTGCAGCTGAGTTATCTCAGCGCTGGTGGGTGTCTGTATCAGCCACTGGCAGGCATCAAGACGCAAGCCTAACGACTCAACATGAGTGGCCAGACGTAGCGGGCGCTTGAGCTGGTTGATTAATAAGCGTCTGCCCATGGCGCTTTGGCACTGATTGACCACGCTTAATAGACTGGTGCCCGTGGGACTAACGGGGGTAAATAACTCAAGGTTGCGGCTGCTAATGTCATCAATGATTAAATAGTCTTCATCACGCTCAACAATCAGTTCAGTGAGCTGCGGCGTATGGCGCTGCTGGGTTTGCTGAGCATAATGGATTAAGGCGGCACTGGTGGTTTGTGCCACCAAACTTTCGGCGATGCCCAGTCCCTCTAAGGTTTGTACATTAAACTGTCGACATACTGTTTCGCCGGCATGCTGGGGGTGAAAGTCGCTGGCCGCCACACTAATAACTGGGCAATATAGCTTGTCTTGTAGCCAGTGGCGCCAGTCATCGCTTAACGTCTCTGGAATAATCACTTCACTTGGGGCAAATCTGTTGAGTACGGTGAGCAGACGCTGCTTTAATAGTACCTCATAATCCACCTGTGACTCAGACACATAAGCAATATTGGCCTCAGCCGGCTTAATAACCTCAGAAAGTGGCAGGGTTTGCGTACGAATGGTACCGGCGTTGATGTCTAGCTGGCTGATACCTATCTGGTTTAGGCTCGCTTGATTTGAGCTACTCTTTAGGTGTTGCCAATTTTTCTTTAAATTGAAATCAAGTGCCACAACGCTTGGGGTGTGATTGGGCGCAATAAGTGCATCATCGGTGAGAGTGCCAGCGGTTAATGTTTTGACCACTTCACGGCGCATGATACCTTTGGCCGCATTGGGCTTATTCGTGTCATGCTCTTCATTCAGCTCAGGGGCATCCTCGACTTGCTCACAGATAACCACGGTTTCGCCCGCTGCAATAAGACGCGCCATATAGCTTTCGGCAGCATGAAAGGGCACGCCGGCCATAGCGATATTGTTACCTGCTTTATCGTTGCCGCGGCGGGTTAAAGTAATGTCTAAAATATCAGCCGCTCGCTGAGCATCGGTAAAAAAAAGCTCATAAAAATCGCCCATACGGTACAGCAAGAGCGCATGCGGATACTGCGCTTTGAGGGTTAAATATTGCACCATCATTGGGGTATGGTCATCAAGATTGTATTCAACGCCAGCTATATTGAGCAGTGAGGTGGTGTGCACGGTGTCAGACATAATTTTTGCTTATTTGCTTAAAGATTAAGTGGCTTAAAAGGGGCGTAGTTAAAAGACCAAGCGGTTTACATTATTATATGATTTATATTGTGGGTCATTTAGCTGATACGCATTATCTAAAGTAGGGGGCTTATTTAGTGACCGCTTTGAATGCGGTAAATGAGGGATAAAACCACCCTCTATTTTAGCATTTATTGCCGCATTGATTCTGCTCATAAATCTAAGGCGGAGAAATACAACGCCTGATTTGCTAAAAAGCAACAAATAATTTGTGATTACAGAATCAATTACCCTTGTATCTATCAAGGCTGTTACCATATATAATAGATAAAATTTTTTTATGGTCTGCGCAGATGTGCGTCTGACTGAGTCGATATGTAGGTCTACAAAGTTATGTTGTCAAAAATAGTCGGAAGCGTAATTGGTACCAAAAATGATCGTGAGCTAAAGCGGATGCGTCAAATTGTCGCAAAGGTAAATGCTCAAGAAGCGGCAATTAGTGCGCTAACAGATGCACAGCTTCGTGATAAGACGGCAGAGTTTAAAAGTCGTTTTGATGAGGGGGCAAGCTTAGATTCATTATTGCCTGAAGCCTTTGCGGTCTGTCGTGAAGCCTCAAAACGAGTACTGGGTATGCGCCATTATGATGTGCAAATCATCGGTGGTATCACCCTTCATGAAGGCAAAATTGCAGAAATGCGTACCGGTGAGGGTAAAACCTTGATGGCAACCTTAGCCATTTACCTCAACGCCATTAGTGGCAAAGGGGTACACGTGGTTACTGTGAACGATTACTTAGCGGCGCGTGATGCTGAACTAAACCGTCCTTTGTTTGATTTTTTGGGACTAACCGTTGGGGTCATCTACTCTCAGCAGCCCCCTTATGAAAAAGTCGCGGCCTATCAGTCCGATATTACCTATGGTACCAACAACGAATATGGCTTTGATTACTTACGTGACAACATGGTGTTTAGCTTGGCTGAAAAAAAACAGCGTCCACTAAACTACTGTATTATCGATGAAATTGACTCTATCTTAATTGATGAGGCACGTACGCCGCTGATCATCTCAGGTCAAGCCGATGATTCTTCAGCCACTTATGCTTTGATTAATAATATTATCCCGCGTTTGACTCGCTCAACTGACGAAGAAGCCAATAAAGAAAATGAAGATGGCGACTTTTGGATCGATGAGAAAAACCGCCAGATTGAGATTAGTGAAAAAGGCTACGAGAAAATTGAATCTTTCTTAATTGAAGTGGGTGAGCTTGGCGAAAATGAAAGCTTATACAGCCCAATTCGCTTGCCTCTACTTGCGCATGTACAAGCCGCCATTCGTGCGCATCACATCTTTATTAAAAACGTACATTACATTGTTGATAATGGTGAAGTCATCATCGTAGATGAAAACACCGGTCGTACCATGCCGGGTCGCCGTTGGTCAGATGGCCTACATCAAGCTGTAGAGGCCAAAGAGGGGGTTGAAATTCAAGCAGAAAACCAAACGCTTGCCACCACCACTTTCCAGAACTATTTCCGTCTTTACGACAAGTTATCGGGCATGACCGGTACCGCCGATACCGAAGCGGCAGAATTTAAATCTACTTATGATATTGATGTGGTGGTTATTCCTACCCACAAGCCAATTGCGCGTATCGACTTAGAGGACCAGATCTTCTTGACCAAGCTGGGTAAATACAAAGGTATTATCCGTGAGATTAAAGAGATTCAAGCCAAAGGCGCACCTGTGTTAGTCGGTACAGCGACCATTGAAGCCAGTGAAGAGCTGTCTTATTTGCTTGACCAAGAAGGTATTAATCATAACGTCCTAAACGCTAAGCAGCATGAGCGTGAAGCAGAAATTATCGCTCAGGCAGGTAGCCCCAAAGCGGTGACCATCGCCACCAACATGGCGGGCCGTGGTACAGACATCATTTTAGGCGGTAACTGGCAGGCACACATTAGTGATCCGGACAATGTTAGCCCAGAGGAAATGCAGCGTCTAAAAGCAGCTTGGCAGAAAAAGCATGACGAAGTATTGGCTGCAGGCGGGTTGCATATTATTGGCTCAGAGCGTCACGAGTCACGCCGTATCGATAACCAGCTGCGTGGTCGTGCCGGTCGTCAAGGTGACCCTGGCCAGTCTCGCTTCTTCTTATCGCTAGAAGATGACTTGATGCGTATCTTTGCCGGCGACCGCGTGGTAAATATGATGCGGGCTATGGGTTTAAAAGAAGATGAAGCCATTGAACACAAAATGGTATCTCGCTCTATCGAAAACGCCCAAGGAAAAGTAGAAAGCCGAGATTTTGATGCGCGTAAAAACCTTCTAAAATACGATGACATCGCCAACGAACAACGTAAAGTTATCTACTCTCAGCGTGATGACTTGCTGGCAGAAGCCGATCTTAAACAGGCCATCGAAGCGATGCATCGCGATGTCTATGATGCGCTCATTAGCCAGTTTGTACCCCCAGGATCTATTGATGATCAGTGGAATATTGATGGCTTAGAAGATGAGCTTGAGAGCGAATTTAAATACTACATGCCAATTAACGATTGGTTAGATAGTGACCGCCGCTTAGATGAAGAGGGGCTGCGTGAGAAGATTGTTCAAACCGCTATTGCCCGTTATCGTGAGCGCCGTGAGCTGATGACCCCAGAAAATGCCGCCCAGCTTGAGCGTCATTTTATGCTACAAAGCCTAGATCGTCACTGGAAAGAGCATTTAACGCAGATGGATCAGCTGCGTAAAGGTATTCATTTGCGTGGTTATGCACAAAAAGACCCACAACAAGAGTACAAACGTGAGTCGTTTGAGCTGTTCCAGATGATGCTAGGTGCCATCAAGTCAGACACAGTACAAGACTTATCACGCGTGCATATCCCAACCCGTGAGGAGCTTGAGGCGATGGAAGCGGAGCGTTTGGCTCAAGCTGAGCGCCAACAGATGATGTTTGAACACGATGAGGTGGACAGCCTAACCGGTGAACGTCATAGTGACCCTGATGTTGAAGCGCGCAACTTAGCGGCTGAGCAACAGGCAACTGCAACTAAGGCACCTGCTGCTGCCAATGGTAATAACCCGTACGCAAATATGAATATTAGCCGTAATGCCCCCTGTCCTTGTGGTTCTGGCTTGCGCTATAAGCAGTGCCACGGAAAAATTTAATAATTTTTCGTGTATAAACTCCCGACATAACTAGACCGTAATTTTGTAGACGGTGAGGATAAAACTATGACTATGAATAATAAATCATTAAAACTAACCGTATGGATAGCGGCACTTACAGCAGTACTGGGGTTAACGGCTTGTCAAAAGCAAGAGCAACCAGCCCCTGCACAAGATGAAGAGGCAGAAGTAGCCATGTCAGCTGAGCCGGCAGAAGGCAATGATCCTGCCATCGTAGCCGACGATTTAGATGACGTAGATGCGCGCTCTGCCAATGCAGATGAGGCCGCCGCACCTGCCGCTGAAACTCCAGCACCAGCTGATGTAGATACTCAGTCAGAGGCTGCAGTTGAAACTACTGAGACAGCCCCTGCCCAATAAGAGGTTAGTGGCTTACTGTCGTATTAAAACGCTATCGTATTAAGATGCTCACTATTTATACAACCTAGCATTACAAAAATAGCCGATACTTGTATCGGCTATTTTTTTTATCACCGGTCGCCGTAAAACCACCCACTTCAGGGGGTAGATATAAGGCGACACACACTGTCGTGATCAGCATTTAAAGTATTGCAAGTTAAAATTAACCTCGCCATACTAACCCTATGAAAACACTCAAGCTACGCATCAAAGACAAACATGCAAACCGGCTAAACAAACTAGCTGGGAGTGTTAACTATGCGTGGAACTATGTTAATGCGTTAAGCTTTGAGCATTTAAGACGCACAGGTAAGTACTTTTCGGCCTATGATTTAAGCCAATACACCAAAGGCAGTGGTGAGTATTTAGGCTTGCACTCGCAAACTTTGCAAGCCATCAACGAAACTCATGCCAAATCTCGTAAGCAGTTTAAAAAAGCCAAACTCAATTGGCGTACTAATAGACCTAATGCCAAACGCAAATCACTTGGTTGGATACCTTTTAAAAAGTCTGCTATCAAGTATCTACATACAAGACAGACAGGTAAAAAAGCACTGAAATCAACCATTCAATTATCGTTATCTAAAGGTCAAAAGCTTATCATAGACGTATTCGATAGCTACAATTTGTCTTTGTATCAAATCAATACGCTTGAGATAGTGCAAGACAGCCGTAATCGTTGGTATGCCTGTATTACCGTCAAAGACTTTCCTAAGCAAGTGAGTGGTAAGGGTAGCGTTGGTATTGATTTAGGCTTAAAAGAGTCTGCTACCACCTCAAACGGTGACAAGCTAATTATTAAGCAGACCCAAAAATGGGCTAAAAAGCTTGCCATCGCTCAACGTGCTAAGAATAAAAAGCGTGTCAAAGCAATTCATGCCAAAATTAAAAATACGAGATTAGACTTAATTCATAAATTCACCACAAGGCTTGTGCAGAGCAATGCCTTGATTGTGGTTGGTGATGTTAAATCACGCTCATTTACCAATTCGATGAACAAACTGGCTAAATCGACATACGATGCAGGATGGTTTGAACTCAAACGACAACTGGAATACAAATGCAAGCATGCAGGTTGTCAGTTTGAGATGGTAAATGAGAGTTACACTACCCAGACCTGCTCGTGCTGCCTTAAAATAAGCGGTAGTAGTCCGAAAGGTAGAGCAGGTCTTGGAATAAGAGGATGGAGGTGTGCTGAGTGTGGCACATGGCATGATAGAGATATCAATGCTGCTAAGAACATCCTTGCGGTCGGGCTTGACCGTCTAGCTGTAGGAATCCCCTCGGTTTAGCGAGGGGAGGAAGTCAAATTGGACTTGCAGGACGTTAGCGTTTGCGGCGCTCATGTTCAAAAAAGCCTTCTTCTTGCACATCAAGCTCTTCATGCTTAAGCTCCACCTCAAAGGTATCTTGATGCAAATGAGTCGATTTTTCGATACGCACATCTTGCACCGCATGAGTCTCTTTTTTGATGAGTGCCACTTGGCGTGAGATCACGATCTCTAACGGCTCATTACTATCTAATAAAACCTGATTGCCATTGACCATAATGCTAGGCTGACTGTCTAAGGTAGGCTCGATGTGACGCACTATGTCCTCATCGCTCACCTCATTGGTCAAAAATGCTCTTGAGTCGGCATCATAATAGTCAGTTTCAATAACTAAGATTTCCTCCATGAGCTCAATGGGCACATTCACCGTCTTTCTACGCACTTCTTTGCGGACTTTGACTTTACCAATATCCAAGCGCTCTTTATCTACTACTGCTCTTTCTTCTAGTAGCTCTAAGCTGCCTACCACAGTGCGTTGCCCATTAGGATTAGCTGAACTATGGCTTTGTAGGTTATCCTCATGTGATAAGTCAGTGACGCCTTGACGTGGGGCAGCTTTGTCAGGCAAGCCATTTATGCTATCTGCTTTGTCTATGCTTGTACCTATGCTTGTGTCTAAATGGTTTTGGGTCTGTGGTGTATTGGGATTGACAAAAGGGTCGGTCTTGCTTTGATTGTCTGAATTAAAATCGCTCATGATGATTTCCTATAATGATTAGGGATGGGTATCTGAAGATGGGGGATGTTATTGATATAATTAGCCGCTGTGGCCATTTAACCAATGGCAAGGTATAACTAAGCTTTAGACGTTAAAAAAGCCAGAGCATTGCCCTGGCTTTTTACGTCATTGCTTGTACCTATCTGCTTTCATTATCGTAAAAACTAATTTACTAATATTATGCTAGGGCAGATAAGAAGGCTTTGGGCTTATTTGCCACGAGCAGCGCGTACATCATCAGCAGTTAGGTCATCACGCTCTACAATGTTACCTTCACGGTCGACAATGTTACCATCACGGTCAATATCTAGCTCTTCGCGCTGGATAGTTTCATTGATAGTCTCTGTGTGACGCTCAGTAGTTTTGCCTACGTTCACTTCTTCAGTAACGTAAGTTTCTTTGTTTACATTAGCACGCTCAGCTTCTAGCTCAACTTCTACTGAGTCAGCACCGGCATCATCACCGATACGGCGAGTGGTAGGACGGTTAACTTCAGTACGCTCAATATGGGCATGCTCTTCTTCAAGCTCTACATCTACAGCACGGTTCTCTGTAACCACATGTTTGCCTACTTTTACCAAGCCGGCTACGATGCGATCTTTGTTAACTGTTAGACGCTCTTCTAATAGCTCTAAAGTGTTTGGTGCATTGTAGTAATCTTCTTTGATATCTACACGCTCAGCGGCAGGTACAGTGTCAGCAACAAAGGCGGCGCGGTCTTTGTTCGCTTGCTCTTTATAGCTGTACTGATAGTCATGGTCATACTCTTCCATGGCTTCTACTTGAGACTTAGTTAAAGAGTCAAAGAACACATCATCACCAACAATACGGGCAAGACCTGCAGGAACTAAAACTTCTTTTGAGCTAAACCAGCCACCCACATCTACGATTAAATAACGGATACGGCCAGTGATATCCTCAACTAAAGCGCCTTCAATTTTACCGATTTTTTCTTCACCAGCACCATAGGCAGCTTTGCCAGTTGGATCATAATAGTCATCACCAATAATGTCACGGTGAGTTGATTGGATGTCTTTTAAACGAATTAGTTGGCTCATTATAGTTTTCCTTGTCTTATTATTTAAATTGAAAATCCATCAAGGATTTATTGCTAAAGTTAATTTTTCGCACGGTAGTCATTACCAAAATCATTGACAGTACTCAGTAAGGCGTTTTAGATTGAAGTTGTATTTTATTGGCTAAAATTAAATCTTCAATTTAGTGTTCTTATAAAATGTCAAACAGGTGATATAAATTTTTGTTTAACTATTCTTTAAGCTGTGTCGATGACTTGATTTATAGATTAACAACTGAATTTGGGACTTTATATAGTAAACGAGTATCACTGTATTAAGTTGCGTAAAGCGCTGTAAGTTGCTGTAAGTGCAATAACATAGCTTGGGTCTAGCTTTACAAACCGATAAGATAAGTAGGGTAAATGTTGCTACGGTGTGATAAAAAAAAGAGCCTCCAAATTTGGAGGCTCTGTTTAAGAATTTTTATAAATAGATTTTGGCCTAACTTGGCTGAATTGCTCTAAGCAAGTTCAATGGCCACAGCAACGGCTTCACCGCCACCGATACATAATGAGGCCACGCCTTTTTTGCCGCCGGTGCGCTTCAATGAGTTGATTAGAGTAACCAAGATACGGGCACCCGAACAGCCCACTGGATGACCTAGGGCACATGCACCGCCTTCAACGTTGACTTTGGCATGAGGAATATTTAGCTCATCCATTGCCGCCATGGTCACCATAGCAAAGGCTTCATTGATCTCCCACAGATCCACATCTTCTACTGACCAACCTGCTTTTTGTAGCACTTTTTCGATTGCACCAATAGGGGCAATGGTGAATTTGCTAGGGTGCAGCGAGTTGGTAGCGGTAGAGATGATACGCGCTTCAATATTTAAGCCTTTGTCCTGGGCTACTTGTTCAGAGGTCACCACAACCGCAGCAGCACCATCAGAGATTGAGCTGGCATTAGCGGCGGTGATGGTCCCCTCTTTTGCGAAGGCTGGACGTAGGGTAGGGATACGCTCAGCATTGGCTTTAGCAGGCTGCTCATCGGTCTCGATAACCACTTCGCCTTTACGCGTTTTTACAGTAACGGGCGTGATTTCATCTTTAAAGTGACCTTCTTTGATGGCTGTCAGCGCACGGTTTAATGACTCAATAGCGAAGTCATCCATTTGCTCACGAGTATAGCCTTTTTCATCGGCCATCTCTTGAGCAAATTGACCCATCAATTTACCGGTATCGGCATCTTCTAGGCCATCTAAGAACATATGGTCTTTGACTTCTTTGTGACCCATGCGGTAGCCGTCACGTGCACCTGGCAGAATATAAGGCGCATTGGTCATAGATTCCATGCCGCCTGCCACGATAATCTCAGCACTGCCTGCTTTAATAGCATCATGCGCCTGCATCACTGCTTTTAGACCTGAACCACATAGCTTGTTAATGGTCACAGCGCCAGTGCTATCAGGGATACCTGCATTACGCATGGCTTGGCGAGCAGGGCCTTGGCCTACGCCTGCGGTTAAGATACAGCCCATGATAACTTCGTCGATTTCTTCAGCCTTTACACCCGAGCGCTCTACAGCAGCTTTAATAGCAGCTGCACCTAACTGCGGAGAAGTTGCGCCAGTAAGGTCACCTTGGAAACCACCCATTGGGGTACGGGCGCCACTAACAATAACGATTGAATCTGATGACATAGTATTATCCTTAATTAATATTATTTATTTAAGAGCCAAGCGACTTGATAGCTTGGCCAAATCGATCACTTAATTTGCTTCTGTTAATGTCTTAGTCTAACCCTTTTAGTCTAAGTTTTTTAGTCCAGCTCATTTAAGCGAATACGTACCACATCTGATGTAATCGCTTGCAAGGCTTCAATCTTCTTAATGGCGACATTCATCTGACTTTCAATAACCGGTAGCGTTAAAATGATGATAGGCACCTGTCCTTTTTGATGTGCCGGTTTTTGTAAAATGGCATCAATGTTAATGCCGGCATCACTTAAGATACGAGTCACGTCAGCCAGTACACCTGGGGTATCAGTGGCCTGCAAACGTAAGTAATAGCCGGTTACCATCTGCTCAGCAGGCAAGATGGGTGTGTCTGATAATTGGTTGGGCATAAAGGCTAAGTGCGGTACATGATGGCCATCTTTTACGGTCAATACCCGAATTAAATCCATCACATCGGCCATTACCGCAGACGCAGTGGCTCCGGCACCTGCGCCATCGCCATAGTATAGAGTCTGACCTAAAGGATGCGAGTTGACCAGTACCGCGTTTTTTACACCATTAACATTGGCCAACAGCTTATCTTGTGGGATAAGGGTCGGATGGACGCGCAGCTCAATACCGGTTACTTTTTTGCTAACCGATTGAGGGTCTTGCCCATCATAACGACGTACCGCAAAGCCTAAGTGCTTGATACGATAGCCCAACTCTTCAGCGTATGTGACATCCTGCAAAGTGATAGCGGTAATGCCTTCACAGTAAACTTTATCAAATTGTAAGGGGATACCAAAGGCAATTGAGGCCAGTAGCGCTAATTTATGCGCCGCATCAATACCCTCGACATCAAAGGTAGGATCTGCCTCAGCATACCCCAGCGCTTGGGCTTCTGCTAACACATCTTCAAAAGTGCGGCCTTTATCGCGCATCTCTGACATAATAAAGTTGCCGGTACCATTAATAATACCGGTGAGCCAATCTACTTTATTGGCCGCTAAAGCTTCACGCAGCACTTTAATAATAGGAATACCGCCTGCCACAGCTGCTTCATAAGCCACATGGACGTTGTGCTTATCAGCGAGGTCAAAAATCTCATTACCATGTTCGGCCAGTAGCGCCTTGTTAGCAGTGACCACATGTTTGCCATTTTTTATGGCGTGGATAATCACCTCTTTGGCTACGGTTTGGCCACCAATTACCTCAACAATAATATCCACATCGTCGCTTTGGGCAATGGCCATTAAGTCACTTTGTTGCTTAATACTGGGATCAATGTCATCACGCTGACGGCGGGTACCGACTTGGGTAATAACAATGTCGTGACCACTGCGCCTCTTTAGCTCTGATAAGTTATCTTGAAGTAGGTCTAAGACACCTGTACCTACAGTGCCCAGCCCTAATATAGCCAATTTAATTGATTTACTCACGGTATCCTCAGTAGTGTTATCCAACGTTATTATCGATTGTTCAAGCTTGCAGAGCGCGTGATACAGCGCCGTATGTACGCCTCTTATGCATCATAGTGTATTACTATCAGGGCTTATAATACTATTGTTTTAAAAAACTAAATAGTGCACAAACTTATGCCTAAATTTCACAAACCCACTGCATTTGCTTGAACATTTTTCCCTAAACGACATTTATATTAGCAGCCAATGCTAGGTGAATAAAGTGTTAACTTATCGACTAGACAAAGCATCAGATACTGACTTGAGCACAGCCTTTATCTGTTATTAGAATCTTAGTGAGCAAGGGCGGCGGCGGCCAGCTCTTTGGCAGGCAAATAGCCGCCAATTTGATGACCAGATTCGGTAAAGATAGCAGGTGTGCCACTCACGCCTAAGCTCATACCCAGCTCAATGTGTGAACGAACAGGGCTATCACACTTAGGCGAGGATAATGGCTTACCGGCTTTGGCGTCGTCCATGGCCTGCATACGGTCACTGCTACACCAGATGGCTTCCATTTTTGGAATACTGGCATCACTGCGTGGCCAAGCAAGATAACGCACCTCTATCCCTTGGGCATTGATATCACTCATTTCAGAATGCAATTTGGTGCAATAAGGGCAGTCGGCATCGGTAAAGACATAGACCACAGCTTTGGTGGCGCCTTTGGCCGGATAAATAATCATCTCTTTTTTATCCACGGCTGCCAGTTTTTGCTTAGCGCTCTGTGCTATCAAGTCGGCACTGATATCAATCGGATGCGCTTGACCAATCTCGACAATCTGACCTTGAATAATGTGCCTACCTTCTTTATCACTAAAAAAGGCGGGCATGCCCTCGGCAGTCACCCAATAAATATTGTCCATTGAGGTGGGGATGGCCGAGATGATTTTTTGCTCAAAACCTGAGGCCTTAAAGTTGGCTTCTAACGCGGCCACTACCTTCGGATCAGAGTCAGAACTGGCGCTGGTATTTTGCTTGGCACTCGTGGGTGTCTTGCTCGGCTCGTTTCTAGCTTCAGTGCTGTTGCTGTTACAGCCAGCGACGGCGATGGCCAATGCCATCAATGACGCTTTGGTGAAAGCGGGTGATTTTTTTAATAAGTTTTGGCGAAATAAAGGGGTCATAACAGGTGTCTCTTAGCGGGTAATGCTCAAATGAAGTTAACAAGCAGCGCTCAGTTTAGCATATTATATCGGTGATAGAATTGAGATAAACAAAAGCCCCACTGCGGTTAACAGTGAGGCAATTATTGGGTAAAAACGCCGATTACTTTGCTAAAAATAGCCCGTCTAAAACTCAGACTTTGGTCTGCCTATTTGGTCGCGCGTGGCGGCAATCCGGTATGCTGGGTTTGAAAGTTGCCTTTTTTGACCTGTTTACTTGGATTTCGGCCCAGCTTGCCTGCAGTGGCGGCGCCGGTACTGCGCTTATTAGCATTTGAGCGCTTGATGCAGTCTGAGCCCACACGGCTGTTCTTTTTACGGGCCGATTGATAAGTGTCTTGGCTGTCTTTGCCCTCTAAGCGTGAGTTAAACGGTGGAATCAAGCAATGACGAGCGGTACCAATTAAGTCCTCGCGGCCCATACGTTTTAAGGCTGCGCGTAGCATTGCCCAGTTTTTTGGATCATGATAACGTAAAAAGGCCTTGTGCAATTTGCGCTGCTTGCCAGATTTAACGATATCCACATCACCGCCTTCACGAGTCACTTTATGCAGCGGGTCTTTGTGAGTGTGATACATGGTGGTCGCAGTTGCCATAGGGCTTGGGTAGAAAGCCTGAACTTGGTCGGTTCTAAAGTCATTGCGCTTGAGCCACAATGCCAAATTCATCATGTCTTCATCCGTTGTGCCAGGGTGCGCGGCGATGAAATAGGGGATTAAATACTGCTCTTTACCGGCCTCCTGACTGTACTGCTCAAACATTTGTTTGAAGGTGTCGTAGGAGCCCATACCCGGCTTCATCATCTTCGATAAAACGTTGGTTTCAGAATGCTCAGGAGCAATTTTTAGATAACCACCGACGTGGTGGGTGACCAGTTCTTTGACGTATTCAGGGTCTTTGACCGCCAAATCGTAGCGTAGACCTGAAGCGATGAGAATCTTCTTAATGCCCTTGATATCACGAGCCTTACGATACAGCTTGGTTAAGTTGCTGTGATCGGTCAATAAGTTGTCACAAATATCAGGGTACACACAAGAAGGTTTACGGCAGTTCTTCTCGATGGCCTCATCTTTACAGCTGAGTCGGTACATATTGGCAGTTGGGCCACCTAAATCTGAAATCACACCGGTAAAATTAGGCGCGGTATCACGAATGGCTTCCACTTCACGTAAAATCGACTCTTCAGAGCGGTTCTGAATAATACGGCCTTCGTGCTCAGTAATAGAACAAAAAGTACAGCCACCAAAGCAGCCACGCATGATATTGACCGAAAACTTAATCATGTCAAAAGCTGGAATACGTGCTTTACCATAGCTGGGATGTGGCACACGCGCATAAGGCAAATCAAAGACGTAATCCATCTCCTCCATAGATAAGGGAATCGGTGGCGGGTTTAACCACACATCAATGTCGGTTCTTGAATTGCCACCGCCGGTGCCATGACGCTGTACTAAGGCGCGGGCGTTACCTGGGTTGGTCTCTAAATGCAGAATGCGGTTGGCATGGGCATACAACACTGGATCTGATTTTACTTGCTCATAATCGGGCAGGCGAATCACCGTCTTTTCGCGTGGAGGCAGCTTTAGTTTGTGCTTACGGGCAGTTTTTGGCTTATCTGCTTCAAGACCGACCATTTTAACGACTTGTACATCTTCATTAACCTGATCGGCATTTAGGACTTTGTTATCCACTTTTTCAGCGACAAAGCCTTTGTATTGACGTTCCATTGAGGAGAGGCTTTCATTCACCTTACGCTCAGAGTTGCCTTTTTCTTTTTCAATCGAGCAGCTGTCTAAATCCTCAGTCATCACATAAGGGTTGATAATGGGGTCGACACGGCCAATGGTATCCACATCATTACTGGCCACCTCAATCATGTCCGCTTTCCAGTGGCGGCGTGATGGTGTCAATAGATAAGCCGTCCCTCGTAAATCACTCATCTGCTCGAAGGTATAACCCTTTGATAGACCATGCACGATATCGACAATGGCACGCTCGGCATTACCGTATAGCAGCACATCAGCGCGGCTGTCTAGTAGCACACTGCGGCGCACTTTATCTGACCAATAATCGTAATGGGCAATACGGCGCAAACTGCCCTCAATACCACCCAAAATAATCGGCACATCAGGATAAGCCTCACGGCAGCGCTGGCTATATACAATGGCCGCGCGATCAGGGCGCTTGTCTGGTGCATTGTCCGGTGAATAAGCATCATCACTGCGAATACGGCGATCGGCGGTATAGCGGTTAATCATGCTGTCCATATTGCCAGCAGTTACGCCATAAGCATAAACTGGCTTGCCAAGCGCCATAAAGGCATCTTTGCTGGTCCAATCAGGCTGTGCAATGATGCCCACACGAAAGCCTTGCGCTTCTAACAAGCGGCCAATAATCGCCATGCCAAAGCTTGGATGATCGACATAAGCATCACCTGAGATGATGATCACATCACAAGCATCCCAGCCCAGCTCGTCCATCTCAGCACGGCTCATGGGTAGGAAGGGGGCAGGCTCATAGCAACTGGCCCAGTGCTTATCATAGTCGTATAAAGGTGTAATACCTTGTTTAAAAGCGGTGCGGGCGATGGTTTCAGCAGACATGGTAATGACCTAAATAATGATTTATAGACTTAATCTTTGGGTTTGTTTTGTATCGTTTAACTCTCGGAATAAACCGATAGGGATCGATAAATCAACGTCAAAAGAGGGTAGTAGTCAAAAAATATAGTGATAAAACTGAGGGATTATAAGGGGTACAGTAAGCGGCTTAAAAAAGCGCTTATAGAATTGGGCTCATTTTAACATGAATCTGCTTCAGGTTGTGATAAAAGCATAACTTGATATGGCATTGTGATGGATGCAATAGGCACAGCCAATAAAAAAGAGCCCGCATCCGAAGATTAAAGCTCTATGGTCTTTAAGTCGCGTTATCTTTTAAGAATAGACGGTTAATTCTGACCCACAATCCGTTTATACTTAGCCATTAAGTCCCCTTCAGATTCCACATGATTGGGGTCATTAGGGATACAGTCTATTGGGCAAATTTCAACGCATTGTGGCTCATCGAAATGGCCGACGCACTCGGTACACAGATCAGGATTAATTTCATAAATCTCTTCGCCTTCATAAATGGCGTCATTGGGACAAACTGGCTCGCAAACATCGCAGTTAATGCATTCATCAGTAATCATTAAAGCCATTATGCTGCTCCAAATCTAAGTCAAAAATTAACAAACCGCCCAAAAAGACGGTTCATAGGACGTATTGAAAATATAGGGGGTGTAAGGGTGTAAATAGGGAAAGCTATTGCCAGTTATTAGCGCGCTTATTATCAAATGCTTTTTGAACACAAACAGGAACAAATTTATCCACATCGCCATTTAACTTGGCAATCTCGCGGATCATCGTTGATGAGATAAACGAGTACTCAGGGGCAGGGGTCAAAAATACGGCCTCAAAGTTCTCATCAAGCTCTCGGTTCATATTGGCCAATTGAAACTCGTACTCAAAATCAGACATGGCGCGTAGACCACGTAGGACAGCGGTCGCCTGTTGCTCACGCATGAACTCAACCAATAATCCCTCAAACCCTACCACAGATACTTGTGGCAAATCCTCAAATACCGATTCGACCAATTCAACACGCTCTTCAAAGCTGAACATGGGTTTTTTATGATGGCCTAAAGCAACGGCGATTACCACCTCATCAAATAGCTTAACGGCGCGTTTAACCAGATCACGATGACCATTGGTGATCGGATCAAAGGTCCCTGGATAGACGACTTTAGTATGGAGCGATGATGGTTTATTCATGATGATAAGCTTAGATGATAAATGAATTAAAGAGGTGCCTATCGTAACAAATTTTTGGCCTAGAGGTAAGTTTATTCAAGCAAGGTTTTTTAGTTTTACTGTAGTAATCGGCCAAGAACAGACAACCAGATTATCTAAGATAGAGCCGGATTATCTAAAATGGAGTTAGTGATTAAAGCATGACAACTGCTTTGGCATAACAACCCAGATAAAAAGGCTGCTTACAAAGCTACGAAAAATAGTGGAGGACAAATTTGCTATACTAAAGGCTCGACCTATCTAGTCTTTATAGAGCAGCACTGTGTAGCACACTGGTTTATGGCTATCTAACAGCGGCTTAAAGGCTCAGTAGGGACATGTACGACAAGCAGGCCCGTATAAATGATTTAAACACTAAGGCGCTGCTTGGCTTAAATAAGAGACAATAATATGGCGAAAAAGACCAAAAAACCATCCAATCAGATTGCCGCTAATAAAAAAGCGCGGCATGAGTATTTTATTGAAGAAACCTATGAAGCCGGTTTGGTATTACAAGGCTGGGAAGTCAAAGCCATCCGTGCTGGCAAGATGAGTATCACTGAAGCTTATGTCGTATTCCGTGGTAATGAGGCGTTTTTATTTGGCGCACATATTCAGCCGTTATTATCAAGCTCAACCCATGTCGACCCTGACAGTATCCGTACTCGTAAGCTCCTGCTAAATCGTAAAGAGATTGATACTTTATTCGGTGCGGTGAACCAAAAAGGCTATGCTTGTGTGCCGCTTGAGGTTTACTGGAAAGACTCATTGGTGAAGTGCAAAATTGGCCTAGCTAAGGGTAAAAAGCTTCATGATAAACGTAAGACGCTTAAAGACAGGGACTGGGAGCGTGATAAAGAGCGCGGCTTTAAGCAGCATTTGGATTAAAATGCTTGGTAGGGTTATTTATTGCCGAGCATAGCAAAAGGCCACTCTAAAATAGAGTGGCCTTTTTTTGTAGGCTGTCCCGTCCTAAAATATAAAACAGTAACCAATGCCCAAAATAGTAATGACTTATCGCATCGTCACAAATTCTTCAGAGCCGGTAGGATGGATGGCAACCGTATTATCGAAATCGGCCTTGGTAGCCCCCATCTTGATAGCGACCGCAAAGCCTTGAATCATTTCATCGACACCAAAGCCAATGCCATGTAAGCCAATGACTTTTTCTTCGTCACCTAAGCACACCAGCTTCATGGTGCATTTTTGGCGGTGCTGAGTTACAGCGCTATACATCGGGGTAAAGCTTGAGGTGTAGCATTTGATAGCGTCTTCACCATATTGCTCAATGGCCTGCATCTCAGACATACCAATAGTGCCAATAGGGGGGTGAGTGAAAATCACTGTGGGCACTAAGCTATAATCAAGATGTTCATTTGGCTTATTGTTAAACAAACGTTCAGATAAGCGGCGACCGGCAGCTATGGCCACAGGGGTTAGGTCGATACTGTTTTCGATAATATCACCAACGGCATAAATGCCTGCCACATTGGTATTTTGGAACTTATCAACTTTGATTTTACCGATAGAATTGGTCTCAACCCCAGTCACTTCCAAGTTAATCTTATCGGTAGCAGGCTCGCGGCCCACCGCCCAAATTAGGCAGTCCACAGTATTTGTGCGACCATCTTCTAATTCTATAGTAAGGCTGCCATCTTCATTTTTAACAATCTGTTTAATCACCGTATGGGTGTGTAACTCGATGCCTTCTTTGGCCATCTCTTCAAGCAAGACATTAACGATGCTGTGGTCAAAAGAGCGCAAAGGAGAATGCTGGCGAACGTATAAATCGACTTCTGACCCTAAGCTGCGCAACACGCCTGTTATCTCAACAGCAATATAACCTGCGCCGACGACAGCCACTCGTTTAGGAAGCTGTTGCAAAGCAAAGAAGCCATCAGAGTCTATACCGTACTCAGCGCCTTTAATGTCTGGGTAGATAGGGCGGCCGCCGGTAGCAATTAAGATATGATCGGCAGTAATGTGCTCACCATTGACTTCGACGGTTTTGCTATCGACGAATTTGGCAAAGCCATTGATGACCTCTACGTTATTTTTGGCCAAATTATTCTCATAAGAGCGGTGGATATTGGCAATATATTTTTGGCGGGTCTCAACAAGCTTATTAAAGTCAAAGCCTTTTACTTCGACATCAAAACCATAATCTGGCGCATATTTGTGCATGGCCTCGGCCACTTGGGCGCCATACCACATCACTTTTTTTGGAACGCAGCCTAAGTTTACACAGGTGCCGCCTAAGTGGTTGGCTTCAATAATGGCACATTTTTTGCCATACATGGCCGCGCGGTTAATAGAGGCGATACCGCCGCTACCGCCCCCAATAGCGATATAGTCGTAATGTCTACTCATAACGGATCCTTTTTTTATTGGTGTGTATTAATTTAACAGTACTAACACTTTACAAGATGCGGATAATTGTAACGGTTATTGGCGTTGATTTTTATCCAAACCGCTTATGTTTAACTAAATCAATACCTTTAAAGGTAAAAAATCACCATCAAAAGTACCGAAGTTGTCAATGGGCGGCAAGTGTTTGACGCTTAGTGTCTTTAATCAGGGCAATCTTTATTTAAACAATAGGTCTGCGTCGATAAAACAGTAAACCTGGGATAGACAAGCCCAGCACCAAAGCTGATGTGATGAATAAGGCTTCAAAAAAATAACTCATCATCTGGCTAAATAGAGCATCTGAAAATCCGAAATAGCCAATCTGTACCATACTTACCATCGCCTTATACGCTGGAATACCAGGCATCATACAGATGACACTGGGTGAGATGAGAGCCTTGGGCGGTAAGGTGTATTTTTTGGAAAAATAAACCCCCAAAAAGCTCGATAGCATGGCTCCAAAAAAGCTGGCCACTGGCAAAGGTAGATGGTAATGCTCCAGTGCTGTTTTTAGCCCAAACCCAAAGCCAGTCATCAGCAAGCAGGGCAAAATATAGCGCTTAGGCACAGTAAACATCAAGGTCCAGCCTAGGGTGATGATGCAAGAGAGGAGGACCGTTTTTAATAGCCACATATCAAAACCCCCAATGCCGAATTTGCAGTAATACCAGCGCAATCACAATGCCCACACAGGCCGATAAGCTAAGCATATAAGTGAAGACAGCACGGCCAATACCAATATTGACATAGCCCTTTAAGATATCTGATAACGAGTTGATTAAAGGAAAGCTTGGTACCAACAGTAGCACACTGGAGGCCACCGCAATATCCGCATTATTACCGATATCAAAATAATAGGTGGTGGCGCCAATAAGTGAGGCAATAAAGGCGGTAATAATGACGGTGATAAAAGGATTAAAGTGGTGTTTGGATAAAAAAATACGGGTGAGCATCGCCACCATGCCGGCTATAAAAGTGACCGCAACAATAGAGCTGCTGCCGCCATGCAAAGCGGCAAAGGTAGCACAAGAGCTGCCGACGAAGAGAGCCACCAGCCAGCTGGGATACACGGTTCTATCAAGCTCATCAAAAGCTTGAGAGGTGGTGATCACCAAGTCGCCGCTGCACTCAGTGGCCTCGGTCTTATTCACAATCTGCTGAATTTGTACCAATAAGTTGACGTTGATACTTTGATTAATCGTATCGCGGGTGGTGGTGATGCAGCGCTCATTAAAGATGGTGGTTAGGGTCAGTGCATTAAAGCTTAACGCACACTCAACACTGTCCATACCAAGCGCTAGACCAAGGCGCTTGGAGAGGTCAACCACCACGGCTGACTCTGCTCCGTATTGCATCAACAGTAATCCACAGCGCACGCATAAGCGGGTAATGAGCTGTTGCTGGGCGTAGGTGATAGGCATCATATAATAATCGATACGCTCGGTTGATAAGATGAAAATGAGCAGTTAAATAAGCTGATCTTAGACTAACTTATCTTATATTAATTAAACTTAAGCCCATTACGCTTGGCTGAATTGAGTCGTAAAAAAGGCTATGCCAGATAAATGGATTTATTTAGGATAGCCTATTAATGGGTAAGGTTAAATCGTTTTAGAACTTATTTTGCCACTTATTATAGCCAGCTTACAGGGTTAATTCGTGTTACGCCGCTTTGCTCTTTTTGCCCCATACTGATAGGGCGGTGACTAATACGGCGCCTAGTAGCATAAGGCCAATAGTGACTAGCCACTGCGCACCTGTGGGATAATGCCAAGGCGCCACATTGATAATGGCATCACTGTTTAAGGTGCCCAAAGCATCTACTTTCCACGGCCACACCTTGACCAAAGAGCCGGCGATAAACCCAGTTAATAAAGCCAAGGTACCTTGGTAGTAATTGGCCAGTAGCCACTTTAGCGCTCGGGTAAATAGCAGTAAACCGGTGGCCATGCCTGCCATAAGGGTAAAAATAACACTAAAGTTTAGGGTGTGCACGGCTTCAAGCACCGTGTCGTAGGCCCCCATCAACAGCAGTATAAATGAGCCTGAAATGCCAGGTAATATCATGGCACAAATGGCTATAGCCCCAGCAACAAACAAATAAGGCAGGCTTGGCTCCGTGGCCATTATAGGTAAGCTACTAATCACTACAGCGGCGGCAATACCTGCGGCAAATAACACAGCTCGAGATAGCGTCCACCGCTGAATCTCTGTTAATAAAATCAGCACGGTGGCGACCACAAGACCGAAGAAAAAAGACCAAATATAGAGCGGCTGATTTTCTAATAGATACTTAATCATACCGGCCAATGTGGCGAAGCTGGTGGCAATGCCTAGGATTAGCGTCAATAAAAAAGTCGCATCTACTTGTCGCCAGACTGCAAGCAGCCCCTTAATGCCGCCATGCTGACGAAACACTTGCCATAAGTTTGGGCCAATGCTGCCTAGTGCATTGATTAAGCGGGCATAAATACCGGCAATAAGCGCGATGGTACCGCCTGAGACGCCCGGTACGATGTCTGCTGCGCCCATCGCCATGCCTTTGACATAAATGGTCGCTAAGTCTTTTGGACCATCTTTAGTGGTCAGCTCTGGATTAGATTGCCCTAAAGGTCGCTGTGAATTAGGTGCCGTCATCGACATTCCTTTTTAGATAATGATTAAAAAAGAGGAGGTATAAATGTGTGTACAGGGGATGATAAATGTTTGCGCTATTTTAGCAAGCCTGCATTTTACCGCATCTACCAAGCTTAGGTTTTGTTTATTGATGAAAAGTTAATGCATTATGACGGTAACCTCTGCCCCAAAATCAGTTAACATGCTCAATAAAAAGGCCATTCTTAAAGAATGGCCTTTATTGGTGCACACAGACTGTCAAATGCTTAGTATTTAATCACAAACTCTTCAGCAGCGTTACGGACTTTGGCCATCGGTGCCATCCAGTCACGCTCAGGGTCTGCCACGCCGACATACATCAGCACAATACTTTTGAGACCTTGCTTATCGAGCTCAAGTACTTCGTCTACTAAATCTGTGCTAAAGCCTTCAGCAGGGCAGGTATCTACTCTAAGCTCAGCCGCTTGCGCCAAAGCAAAACCCATAGCAATGTAAGCTTGGCGCGCGATGTGCTCAAAATTCTTATCGGTACTTTGATTGTTATATATCTCTTTTATCTTATCGGTATAGCTACTAAAGCGGCCTTGCGGTAGATCGCGCTGATCGGTGGTCATGTCATACATCTCATCAATCTTTTGATCACTGTAATCATGCCAGCCAGCGAAAACAAGCACATGCGAACACTCTCGCATACAGTCTGGATTGAACGCCCCCTCAACCAGCTTGTCTTTGATTTCTTGGCTTTCTATGACCAATAATCTAAATGGCTGTAATCCTGAAGAGGTCGGTGCTAATCTGGCGGCTTCAATGATTTTATCGATGTTTTCTTGGCTAACTTTTTTGGTTGGGTCAAATGCTTTAACCGCATGACGCCAGTTTAAATGGTCTAGTAATGACATGATTGCCCTTATTTTTTTATTTGATGTTATAAATTATTCGTAATATAAATCGTGTATCTATCACACATCTCATAGATGAGGATAGCGCTTTGTTTTGCAATATAAACGCTCGAAAAATTAACCAACGATTACAAACCCAGTGGTAACAGCAGGGGTATTGTTTTATTTATAACCGCTTTAGCGCTTGTACAGCATCCTCAAAAGCTGCTTTGGCAGCATCAATTTCACCAGCATAAAGCATGAACAGATGTGGCATGCTGTCATACACTTGAAGCTCAGTATCGACCCCTGCTGCTGTTAGTTTATCGGCATACTCAATGCCCTCATCACGCAGTGGGTCAAAGCCTGCCACCATCACCACCGCAGGCGCCACACCTTGCAGGTCACCATATATGGGGGAGACCATAGGATCAGTGGTATCAATATCATCTGTATCACCCAAATAATGATGGGTATACCAGCGCATCTGAGCCTGCTCTAACAAAAAGCCTGTGGCAAACAGCTCATAGGACTCATGCTCACCGCTCATATCGACCCAAGGCACCCATAATAATTGCAGCTTGGGCGGATGCGTGTCATTTTTGGTTTGCTGTGCCACCACTGCCGCCAAGTTACCGCCTGCACTGTCACCACCGACTGCCAAGCGATTGGCATCAATGCCAAATTTACCCGCATGACTGGCAATATAGCGATAAGCGGTTAACCCATCGTTAACAGGCGTAGGGTAGGGATATTCAGGCGCCAGACGGTAGTCGACAGCAATGACCGTACACTCGCCGCCATTGGCTAAATGTTGACAGACTAAGTCGTGAGAGTTGAGCGAGCCACCAACATAACCGCCACCGTGGTAAAACACCAAGGCTGGCTGATTGTTACGTGGCGCATTGCGGTGACGATAGCGGCGCAAGCGAATCGTCTCGCCATCAGACACCGTTAGTGGGAACTCATCTTTGATAATATCGTCCAGAGGTGTCTGACTGAGCACAGGGCTTTGCGCTTCAATGGTTGCCCGAGCTTCTGTGACACTTGGCAGATGATTGGGCGGTGGACCGAACAGCTGTAGCATCACTTGTAGGGATAAATCAAAGGTTTGCCCATCAATGACAATAGGCTCCCCTGCTATTTTCTTTTTAGCTGCTGTCGGCAAGCGTAGCATGTTTTTTAATAAGCTATTTTGGGCTTTTGTACTTAGCTGATGGAGGTTGGATTTATTAATAATAGTCATTCAACGCCTCTTTTTTAATTTAAAAACGATGCAACGGGATATTTTTTAATACCATATCAGATGATGGGCTGTGTAAACAAAAGCGCTCTATAAGTCACCACATAATTTAAACGTTTGGTGACACTTTACGCCATTTAGGGCTTTGTATATGACAAAAATAATCCTAATCAGCTAGGATAGGTCATTGTGCGTATTGTTTTTGATTGCTTTGATAATAAGGAGCTGCTGATGCCAATTGGAATATTAACCCTGACATTTTCACTGCCCGGATGCCGCTCGCTTAAAGAAAAACGGATGCGAATGGGCGGCTTGCATGAGCGCTTTGGGCGCAGTCCTGCGGTAGCGGTGTGTGAAAGTGGGGAGCGTAACCGCCATGATGCCAGTGAATGGACGTTTGTGGTGGTGGGACTCAAAAGACAAGAGATTGAATCTAAAATCAGTCAGATTGAGGACAAGATTCATCAGGTGGTTGAGGCGCGAATAGTGGATGTGAGACGGGAGTTTATTTAGGTGAAAAGGGTTGTTTGAGGCTTGTTGGGTCTCGTACCTCGACGCCAACCTACATTATTTTTTATAAATAGGGTGTTTGTAGGTTGGTGTGGAGCTTGCGACACCCAAAAATAATATGTAATAAATGAAAAACGGTTAACCACCCCAATCGCTCGGAAGTAAGTTTTGGGCGACAAATTTGTGAAAGGATGAGTACTTCCAGTCTTTAACGTGTTCAACATGACCATGCTTAACAGGGTTCATGTGAATATAGTTAATATGAGCAAGATAGTCAGCTTCATCACGAATACAGTGTTCCCAAAACCGACGTTGCCAAATACCACGCTCGCTTTTTCTTTGCCTGCTGATTGAGATAGGCTCTGTTTTAGCAATGTGATATGAAAAATAATATTTTATAAGTCTTATGCGTTTAGAAAAGTCTGAATCGTTATTTGGTAGAGTGCATAACAGATGTAGATGATCGGGTAATATAACGATGGCATCAATATGGAAAGGGTGTTTTTTCTTAACTGTTTTGAAGGCTTCTCGAAGTATAGCAACTTCCTTGATTAATAAGTCGCTCGACCTATCAGCAAGGTTAATGGTAAAAAAGTAGCTTGCTCCTTCTTTATAATACCGTCTGTATTGCATGATATGCTGCAAATAAGCGTTGGGGTCTGATACTACGTGGTTTTATTGGGTATCACAAGCAGCACTAAACTCGATGCCAACCTACAAACCCTGAACAAACTCAACCAAAGCAGGCACGTTTTCTCGAGCGCTGCGCCCAGCACCGATAACGTCGAATATTTTGGCGGTGGGTTTTGAGGGCATAGTGTTTTTAAAGCCTGTAATGGAAAAGCTTAAGTATTGATGTTTATAGCTCCGCTAAAATAAAATCAATAATCTTCTGCTTTCTTTTCTGAATTAATTGCTTCGTCCAGGTTGTACTGTCAGCCGTCATTCTTTGAACTTCTAACTGCTGTTCTAAATAGACATAACTATCACGTTTCTCATTAAACGGCTTATTGCCTATTGAACGGTTATGGTTCATTGATAGAAGTATATAATTTCCTAAACAGTTGAGATACTGCGTACGGAACTCTTCATCGTATTTATCATAGCCTGTTTCGGGGTTTTCTGTTTGAGGAGCTATATGTTCTAGTTCGGGCAACTCTATATTATCGTAACGTTGTGCGTGATAGCCTTTTTTACCATTATTTTTTAAATAATGTTCATATTTCCATAGAATGTATTTGGCTGTAGAGTGATTGATCTTTCCTTGGATTGAGCTCAGTAGTTGGTCATTATTCCAGTATGACCACCACCAATTGCTAGAATTAACACTTTTTAGATATTCAATTCTTTCGGTAATAGGCTCAATGCTTTTATTGTCTAGCGTAAAGTTTTGGAAAACACTATTTATTCGAGAAGTAATATCTGCTCTAGTACCAATAAGCCGATGACGTAGCACTATAGATTCGAAACTACTGCACAGTTTATTAATATCTTGTATGGGTAGGCTAAAACTGTAACCCTTAATAATAAAAGGCATTATTAGACCAATTCGTCCAAGAATGACTAATGAGTGAATCTCAATATTACTTCTTTCATCAATTGATAAAAACCTTGTTAGAGCTTCAAAACTCTTAGCAAGAGAATAAGTAAAAGATTTTATGAATTGGATAGGGTCTGCTTCAGATAGTCTTTTATTGATTCTTTCAATTGGTGCTGCTTCCCATAGCGAATTAAAGTACACACGCAATTGTAACTATCCCCTAAAATAACACAGCTCAAACGTAGAATTTCTTATAAAATACCCATAAGGAGTTTTAATATGAGCAAACGAATGACCGAGACCCAAATAGTATCAATATTAAAAGAAGCAGAAG
>Ga0208300_100416_pt1 | contig 32248 bp, 14 predicted proteins | sample 23_taG_FD_184096 | JGI IMG/M metagenome (GOLD analysis project Ga0208300, IMG submission 184096) | Marine viral communities from Cariaco Basin, Caribbean Sea - 23_WHOI_OMZ (SPAdes) (version 2) | ecosystem: Environmental > Aquatic > Marine > Oceanic | place: Caribbean Sea: Cariaco Basin...
TAAGTGCTCAGAAGATGAAACCAAAGAAGATTGTATTCTTCTTTAGTTCTTTTAAAATTTATTGTTAATAAACTATTGTCTTTTTAAAATTCACCTTTCGTTTAAGCTATCTCTTATAGGATGGCTTATAAAAAATAAAAAAGATTATATCTAATTTTTGTTATAGAAAAGTTACAAAAAGCCTTTTGCAAAAGAAATTTTCAATATCTTATTTGATAAAAATTCCCTCGTTTGGCTGAACATTTGTAATATTTAAAATATTTTCAATATCTAAATCACTTTGAATTTCACTATCATTTGAGATAGCTAAAAACTTTTGATTTGTACTATCATATTTCCATATCACTTTTACATCTGGATTATTTGTAAAAAATTGATTTATATCACTTATTGTTTGTGAACCTATCATATTCCATTGGTTTGGAACAATTGTAATAGTATCTGGTATTCCCTCACCTAAGATATCTAAAGGTGTTACCCCATCCAAAGCTTTTATCCAATATGCATATCCATCTTCTAAGTTTGTAAGGGTATTTGAAGAACTATTTATATTCCAATCTTTCCATTGACCATTTTGCAAACTTCTTATTGTTTGGATATAGTTATTATTTATATCTACTATATTTAGATTTGAGTTTAGTTCTAAAGATACTAGATTCCATCCTGGATTTAGATTTAAGCTAAACACTTTTGAGTTTTCATCATTTGGGTTTGTTCCATCTGTATATTCTTCTAAGTTTGTTTTTCCATCACTATCTAAATCATCTTGACTATCATCTACTAATGGGTTTAGTCCATATGTATTTTCATAACTATCTGGCATTGTATCATTATCATCATCTAGGTCTGTTTCATTTGGAATTCCATCTTGGTCTGTGTCTAGTTTTAAAGTTATTGCACTATCACTATTTGATATATTAAGAGTAATCTCTTTACCATTTTCTAAAACAAGTCTAACATATTCACCAATATTCCCTTCTACTCTTATTTTTAAAGTATTTGCATCAATCCAATTAACTTCTGGGGGATTTGTATTATAAGTATAATTTACATTGGCCCTAGAGTCATTACAATCAATTGGAGGAGTATATACTATATAAGTTTTACCACTTATAATGTTTAAAGTAGCAATAGTAGTTTCAACTTCATAATATGGATAATCTAAACCTCTTGTGTAAAAGCTCCATATTTTTGATTTTATTATTCCACTTTCTACATACCTAAATTCAGCAGTGTATTTTGATGCATAGTCTAATCTTTCCATTGGGAAAAGTGCAAATTCTTTACTACTAAACTTACCATTAGGATCTGTACTTTCATCTAATATCGTTGTATTTGTTATTGCATTGTTATCTTTATCATACAATTTAAATGATTGCATTTGTATAGTTCCAGACCTTTTAGGATTAAACTGTATACTTATAGGATTCCCAGTTACACTACAAGTTGGCAAAGGATCAGGAGACTCTTCAAAAAAAACTGTTTGAAAATCATTTTGATTTTCATATGGCCAAGTTACAATTGCAGGGTTTTGTAAAGTAGTTTTATTTTGTTCTGCATCAAAATCATCTATTGCAATTTTTAAACTAGAATCAAAACATATATTATAATAATATGCATCATAGCCTGTATAACTTGGTCCATTACACAAAGTATTTAAATCACTATTACCCATATTATATACATGAGTGTAAAGATCACCTCTTTCTGAATTTAAAGACTCACCCATACCAATTTCATTACTATTAAAATCTAAAAAGCCAAACCTATGATAAATTGCAGTGAAAAGTCCGTCAATCGATTTAAAATAATCATTATATCCTGTAGTTAAATTTTCTGATAAAGTATATTTATATCCTACATAAAAACCTCTATCCCATGGATTAAGACCAGTAAATCCTGGATTTATAGAAGTCTCATAGTGGCCTTCATAACCATAAGTGTAGATATTTGTAGTTATATAGTCTGCATGGTTTTGTGCAGACTGATTTAAAAAACTATTTTCACTAAAACTTATCATTCCTGCATTTGTACGAAATGTATTTAAATACTCTAGTGATGCTTGTGAATGTACTGTTAAAATTATAAATAAACTAATTATGGCTTTTTTTATCATGTTCTCTTCTTATGGGTTAAATATATCACTCAGGATTTGGTTTTTTAAACTTTCTGGCATATCATTATATTCTATTAAAGGTAAAGAATTATAAATTGATTGAAAGTTTGACAAGTTATTGTTATATTGGCTTAAAGAAACATCCATTTCATTATTGTTAGAAATTATATAATACTTAGTAGCATATACTTGAGGATTATAATCAAACCTTGACAAAGCCAATGTTTTATATTGGATTGAGTTATCAGTAGTATCTATGAAAAAATACTCCATCCCTTTTGTTAAGGTTGCGGTGATACGTACTCCACTATAAACGGTATCAATTAAAACAAAATTACTATTTTCATAAGTTGCTTCATAACCTTTTCCTATCCAAATAAAATTATAATTAGTAGTTGCAGAAACGGTTTCATTTATATCAGTATAATAGATAGTTTGTTCTACTGAAAGATTAAAGTTATTATCACTTGCTAAAGAAAAGGTGTATTTTGTATCAATATCACTTTCACTATGATAATAAATCTTAGGAGTTGCCAAACTAGTTGAAATATCAGGTTTCATAACTTCATCTATAACAGTTATCTGCTTGGTTGCAGTATTTTGAGCTCCATTTGAATCTGTTGCAGTTAGTTTTATCTCATAATTTCCTGCTGTTTTAAAAGAGATAGAGGTTGTATTTGATGTTGAACCATTTATACTCCATAAAAGAGTTGTTTCATCATTGTCATCATCACTAACTAGTGCTTGAAAAGTTATATTTTCATTTAGAAAAAATTGACTTTTATCTGGTGAGATAGAAAAATCAACATTTGGTGGAGTATTTACTTTTTTATAAAGCCAAAAAGCTTGTTTTGGTTCTATTGTGGTAAATTGGCTATAACCTTTACTTGCTAAAGTAGAAGAAAGATTTTCATCGAAAGCTTTATACTCAAAACTTCCATTATTGTAAGTCCAGATAACCAAAGTACTATCTGGAAAAACTGAAAAATCAGTAATACCATCATAAGAGCCTAACATATTCCAGCCACCAACTAAACTCTCATAATCAAAGTTTTCAGTAACACCATAATCAAAACTCACATCATAATCATCTCCAACTCTAAGCCAATAACCTTTTGAGGAGCTAAAAGAACTAATCTTTTCATAATCATCTGTATCAAGTGTAGTTTTCCACTTTTTAGTGTTATTATCAAAATACCATATAGCAGCTATGTTTGATAAATCTAAACTACTAGTTGTAGGAAGGGTGATAAAATTCCACCCCTTTTTTAAACTAACAATATCAGCATTTAAAATACCTATAAGAAATAGGAAAACTACTATATGTTTTTTCATTACTTTATAAATACCCCTTCATTTGGTTCTATACTATAAATATGTGGAATATTCTTACTATCTAAATCATTTTGAATATTTGTATCATTTGAGATAGCTTGATATTCGCCATTGCTGTATTTCCATATCACTTTTACATTTGGATTATCAATGAAAAATTGGTTTATATCACTTATTGTTTGTGAACCTATCATATTCCATTGGTTTTGATTTAGATTTATTTGATTTGCAACTCTTTCTCCACTTATCTCAAAACTAGTGTTTTGTGAAGATTTAATCCAATATCCATATCCATCTTCTAGGTTTGTTAGAGTATTTGAGTTTGAGTTTATATTCCAAGTTTTCCATTCGCCATTTTGTAGACTTCTTACTGTTTGAATATATGGGTCATTTAATGATGATAAATCTACTATGGTATCTAATGGTAAAGAGATTAAGTTCCAACCTTGATTTAAGGCTAAATAGATATCTATAACACCTGTAACATATCCACCATCTGCTATAAGTTTAGATATCTCTACAATGTTTCCATCTATTGTTACACTATCAGTTGAGCTATAACTAGACAAATTATAGATACTATCTAAGATATCTGGTATTCCATTACTATTTAAATCGTTTGCGTATCTTGCATCATCACTCCATGTATCAACACTATTTTGTATACCATCATTATCATCATCACTAAAACTTATCTCTACATCTTTAACTAAGATATTTCTAACTCCATTATTGTTTAAAAGAACTAAAAGAGTATTTGAGCCAACATTTAGATTTGAACTATCTATAATAGATGAATTTAATATGGTCTTATTTATTGCATATTCAATAGTTGGAGTTGTGTTTATCAACTCATAGCTAGAGTTTATTGTTTTTGCTTCAATATCACTAATAGTTAATTCAAAATTATCTTTGTATTCTATTATACTTGGATTAGTTCCTATAGTTGCAGTTGGTATCATAAATATTTTTGATACTATATTTGCAATTTCACTTCTATTTAACCTTACAGTTGGATCAAAATCATCATTAGTAAATAATAATCCATAAAATCTAACTAATTTTGCATATTTTGCATAAGATGCATTTGTAAACTTATTACTTTGAGTAAAGTTATAAGTTAAATTTTCAAGCACCTCTTCTTGCTCTTCAAGGTCTAATAGCTTTACAAGTATTCTTGCAATATCCTGAGCTGTAGGATATATAACACTTAAATCATACCCTATATCATCTATTGCATTAACTTGTCTTGCATAGGTATAATATGGCATTGCCCATGAAGGATATACATCTATATAGTTTGCATTTGTTTGTAGATTTGCTTTACCTATCTTTTTTGCTGCTTTTATTATCATTGATAAAGCTTCTGCTAAACTTACCTCGTCATTTGGTCTAAACACTCTTTTTGTTGTATCTGTTGAGTCAACTTGACCTGCAAATATACCTTCAAGTGTTCCAAAAGCTATTTGATCAAAATATGTATGAGTTGTACCAACATCACTATAAAATGTTTTTATTGAGTTTGTATCAAATTGTAAAACTGTAAAATCTTTTATAACTTTTTCTTTTCCATCATCAATTCCAACTTTTATAGTATGCATTGTTTGATTATCACTAAATGAGGCACTTAGAGTATTTCCACTTATACTTACATTTCCACCTGCACTATCCTCTACACTTAATGTTACAATATCCCCATCAGCATCAAAAGTATTGATATCTATACTAGCAGTTTCCCCTAGATTACCAACTAGTTGTGTTAATTGTCCATCTGCAAGTCTTGGGGCATTGTTTGTTTTTGTAATTGACCAAAAGGTATCACTTCCACTTACTCTTACTGTATTTCCATTAGAATCAATAAGTTTTATAATAAGTTTATTTACTGGATATAAGCTACTTGGACTTAAATATACACTTAAACTATTTCCATTTTTAACATAACTATATTTATAATAGCCGATTTGTTCAACTGTACTAACAATAAAATCACTAATATCTTCACTAAATGTCCATGATTTAGTGAAAGAAGAAGTTCTAATTTCATAATCTTTTGGTGATTCATCTACTAAAGATATACTTTTTGAAGGGTAATAATAGTTTTCAATAAATACTCTATTTGCAATCTCTGTACTCAAATCATAAATGGCAACATCATTTGGTTTTGCAATAAACAAATTACCATTATCGATTAAAAATGCATTTTTATTACTTTCTGTTCCTATCTCACTATTAGTAATTTCAGTAATTAATGTAATCTCTTCTGGATTTGATATATCAACCACGCTGATAGTATTAGTTAAGTTTTTTAGATTGTTTACAAATAAACGATTATCCTCATATACGATATTACTTACAGAATTATTTAATTGAAGAGTTGTTACACCTTGAGGAGTATTAACATTAGAAACATCTAAAACTACTATTCTAGTAGATGTACCAATATATGCATAATTATCTTTAATAAAAATATCATTAGAGTAATCATTTAAATAATTTTCATTATAATCAGCAGCATAAGTTGTTATAAGAGAGGGGTTACTTTTACTAGTTATATCAAATACTCTTAATCCTGCGCCAAGTCCTGACAAATAAAGATAGTTACCAACTACTTTAAATCCCCCTGTATAGTAACTATTAAAGGCAGTATTATACAATAATGTAGGGTTTGATGGATTAGATATATCAAAGATTCTTAACTCATTATCAAGTATATACAAAATATTATCTTTTACTTGCATTCTTAAATAGCTTACTGGCAATGGTATAGTACTTAAAATTTCTGGTTGAGATTTGTTTGAGATATCAATTATTTTAAGTGTATTATCATTCATTGTTCTTAAGTATGCGTAGTTTCCACTTACAGTAACATCTCTACAAAGTGTTCCTGATAAAGTCGTACTTAAAAGTGTAGGATTACTAAAGTCAGTTATGTCATAAATTTTTAAACCACCCCTATTACTTGCAACATACAAATAGTTATTCTCTTTTTGTATTGCCAATACAGAATCATCATTATTTATAGATTCTATGTAACTAGTTGAATTTGTTAAATTTGAAATATCGAAAATAGTTATCTCTGAACTTGAAACATACGCATATGAATTAGAGATATCTATTCCCCAACCATTTTTAATATCAGTAGTTAAAACTAGACTTGGATTATTGATATTAGAGATATCATAAACCATAAATTTTCTATAACCAGCAAGATACAAATAGTTATCTTTTATTTTTATACTTCTTATATCATCATTAGTAATTATTTTATTTAAAGATATAGGATTATTTTTGTCACTTACATCAAAAATATTTACCCCTAAATCATCACTAACAAATAGTTGATTATCAATCATATAAATATCCCCTTGATAGCCATCAGTTGTTTCACCTTGTCCAACTATTGTAGGACTAGAAGAATTAGAGATATCAACAATCTCAAATTTATTAAGATTAGAGATATAAGCATAGTTATCTTTTACAAAAATCCTAGTAGGTTGAATTGCACCTAAAGGTAATACACTTTTTACAGTTGGAGATGAAACATTACTAACATCTATGGTTTTTAACCCTTCACTTGCATCTACAAGGTAAACAAAGTCTCCACTAAAGTCAACTCCTAATGCATGAGTTGATTCTACAGTTGATAATAAAACAATATTTTCTGGATTTGATATATCAAAAATTCTCAATCCATTATTTTGTGCAGCAACATATGCATAGTTTTTAGTAAAATCAATATCTATATCATATGCAAAACCACTAACACCTGTTGCAGTTCCTATCACTTTAGAGTTTTTAACATCACTTATGTCTAGTATTGATATTCCACCATTATTTCCAGTAACATATGCTTTACCGTTATTTATAATAATATCCGTAGGAGTAGATATAGAAATAGTTTTTGATAAACTATGAAATCCAATTTTACAAGCTATTTCTGTTCCACCATTTTGTATACAAGATTCATAATCATTTGGTATCATATCTTCTGTGATTATATTTGATTTATCTAGTACAACTTCCCATTTATCAGGGAATCCATGAGAATATCTTTTATTTGTATCCCCACCTAGATCATAAGACAATGCAGCTAATTGCATTTTGGTTGCAGGAAGAGTAAATACTAAGTCATAGTTTTCAATTGTTACATTTACAGATTTTTGTTCATTTGTAACTAAATCATAATACCAAAGTACTAACTGAGAGTTTGTATCTATAACTTCTTGAATAAACTCCCTTAAGGATTCAGCTGTTTTATAAAGTGTTATTGAGACTTGTGTTCCTATATCACCCTCCAATGCATAGTTTGATAAAGTTACATTTGGAGGTAGATTTAGGATAATTTTTGGTTTTGACTCTTCTATTTCAATTAGTTGTTTTATCCTTTCTTGTTCTATTACTGCATATTTTTCTAAAGCTGCATTTACTATCAAATCCAATCTTTTATTAAACCAAATATCACCCAACACTCTAATACTATTTAACAACTTCTCATTTTCATTATAATAATCTTGCCAAGCTTTTATAACCTCTGGTTTACTATCAATATCATCAGATATCTTTTTACTCAATTGGTATTGGTCATAAAATGAACCATAAATAGGAATAAAACCTTGTAAAGAGGCTATAAACTCATCAACTGCTTGTTTCACTTCACTATCGGTGATAATAGTTTTAGTTGTACCTTTAATAATATTTGAGGCAACTGCATTTAGTTTTTTTACAAAATAAAGTGCAAATTTATGCTTATTTTTATCTATTAATAAATCCAATGCTTCACCTGAAACATCTGTATAGGAACCAATGATTGTATTTGCAAAATTTGCAACCTCTTCATCCTCTTTCATCTGAAGTCTTAAAGTATCATTTAGAACAAACCCTTGGTCAATTAATGTTTTTACCCATATGAAATGTCTTGATTGAGTAAATTCAAATGCAGTTTTAAGAGGTCCTTTTACTTTTGCTAAAAGTAAATGTAGATTGTCTAGTTTCCCTGACAATACTTGAAACTTTGCTAACTTTGTTACACCTCCAGCAGTTCCAAATGTCAAGATATCAGCAACAGCAGTTGAACTGTTTAGCACTGTACCCCATGCAAGTTTTGAATAATCTGTAAAATCTAATGTCTGGGTAGAATCGATTATATTTTTTAGTCCTATAATTTTATTTTGTTTTGCTTGTACAAGGTTATTTATATTTGCACTTACTTGAGAACCTTCTGTTCCAAAAGAGTTTGAAGAGATCTCTAAACCTAAAGATTTAATATCTTGTATAAGTAGTTTTCTACTTACTTCATCTAAGATTGATGAATCAAATCTATTTAAATTGATTGCTTTTTTATATTTTTCATCACTTGTTATTAAAGAACTTATCTCTTCAGCTTTTTCATCAGACAAGATAACACTACCTTGAAACTCATCTATACTATCTTGAGCTATTTGGTAAAAGTCTATATTAGAATAGATATTAGAGATATACCTTGATATAGCATGTGGTCTTAAAAGATAATCACAATTTTCCATATCACCAAAATACTTATTATATGCTATCTCATTATTGATTGCAGGGAAAAGAAAAGCTAGGTTAAGTATGGTTTGTGTACCCACATACTTACACCCTTCATATGGTACTATATTTGACTCATCATCAAAAGATTTATTTAAAACAGAAACATGCTCTAACATACTTCCATCTCTAAAATATATATTATTTAGATTGTAAATAGGATCTAAGTAATTTGAAAACTCATATACAAACATACCCGTAGTTTTATAATTAATATATCTATTTCTAAATGATTCACTTGAGGAGCTAAAATATCCTACAGGAGGTGCCCCAAAAGTATATACTAAAAGATTCTCTTTAGATATTCCTCTTTCTCTTAAAGATGCGGCATATAACTTTGCAACTGCACCACCTAAACTATGTCCTGTTAAAATAAATATCTTATCTGAGTTATTTGCTAATTTATTTGAAAGAGAATTTGAATCTATATAGATATTGTCTTCTCTATTTTTTACACCATGAAAATATAAATGAAATCCAAAATGAACATTAACATTTGAATAATCACTAAAAGGAATTTTTGAAGCAGTGATATCAGTAATAAAATCTATAGGTTCTTGAGTACCTCTAAAAGAGATTAAAATAAGCTCTTTGGTCACACCATCTATCACAATATTTTTTTTAGCAGTTAAGAGTTCTATACCAGTAAAATTATGTATTTGTGTATTTGAAAAACCATTGTCACTTAAAAAATCCTCATCAGCTTGACTTAAACTATCTTCATAAGCAAAAGCAGATAATTTTCCCATTAGTAAAGCTAATCTCATATCAACTTTTCCAGACTGATTTACATATTCACTATCTGGAATATTTAAATTATTTAAACCTGATGATGCATACACAGAAACAATCAAACCTAAATATATTAGTAAACTTCTAAAAACTTTTTTCAACATTCTTCCCTTTAAAATAAATCTCATATCAATAAACACATGATTTACTGATATAAAACCTATTTAATAAAGCAGATTAAAACTGCTTTATTACTTTATAAATACCCCTTCATTTGGTTCTATACTATAAATATGTGGAATACTCTTACTATCTAAATCATTTTGAATATCTGTATCAGTTGAGATAGCTTGATATTCACCATTACTGTATTTCCATACCACTTTTACATTTGGATTATCGATGAAAAATTGATTTATATTACTTATTGTTTGTGAACCTATCATATTCCATTGATTTTGATTTAGATTTATTTGATTTGCAACTTTTTCTCCACTAATCTCAAAAGTAGTGTTTTGTGAAGATTTAATCCAGTACCCATAACCATCTTCTAAAGATGTAAGAGTATTTGAGTTTGAGTTTATATTCCAAGTTTTCCATTCACCATTTTGTAGACTTCTAACTGTTTGAATATATGGGTCATTTAATGATGATAAATCTACTATGGTATCTAATGGTAGAGCTATTAAATTCCAACCTTGGTTTAGAATTATAGTTTCTGTAAATGGTGTTGTATCTATATTTATAGTTATAAGTGCATCATCGGACCAATCTATCCCATCAAATACTTGTACTTTAAATACAATTTCACCTTTATAGTTATCTTCTGCTAGGTATATTAGGTTTTCAATACTTTCAGTTGTAATTTCTTGGTTTACTAATATAGCATTTGAATTAAATTCTAAGTTTCCATCTAAAGGAAGAGATACAATTTTTATTTTTTGTAATTGTTCATTTTCTATATCAGTATAATTTGATATAAATTCACTTGAAGTAAATGAAACAGTATCTATTGATTTATCTACAGTTTTTACTATAGGACTCAGTATTGGTTTATCATTTACTGCATTAACTACTACTAAAATAGTTTTTTCAACTACCCCACCATTGTTGTCATTAAACTCTAAAGTAAAGGTATCATTTCCAAAGTAGTCTTGATTTGGGATATATTTTATATCATTGTTTACAATCTCTACCTTACCATTTAATGGTTCTGTTTTTATAGATATAGTTACTATGTCACCATCAATATCTTCTATAATAGCTGTTTGAGTTGAACTTGTATCTTCATTTGTTGTAATTGACTCATTTATAGTAACTGTTGGTATCTCATTTGTACTATTAACAGTAATATCAAATAGAGCTAATTTAGCTTCAACATCACTTGTATCTTTTACTCCTATTTGAATATCTTTATAAACACCAACGTTATCTTTTGTTGGTGTACCTTTTAATTCTCCAGTACTTGTATTAAAAGTTGTCCAAGCTGGTTGGTTTGTTATAAAGAAAGTTAAAGTATCTGTATCTATATCATTTGCAACTGGTTTAAATGAATATAATAAACCTTGACTTATCAAAGTTTGTGGAGTACCTGAAATAGTTGGAGCATCATTTACTGCATTTACATTTATATTTACAGTTTTTTCAACAACAGCTTGATATGAGTCTGTAAATTTTGCAACAAAACTATCAGTTCCATTATAGTTTTCATTTGGAGTATATTGAAAAGAACCATTAACTAATAATACATTTCCATTTGAGGCATTTGATTCAATAGTTGCAGTCACACTATCCCCATCAGCATCACTAATATCAAAACTAAATAGTTTAGTAGTATCTTCATCTATAGTATACAAACTATCTACAGTGATTATAGGAGCTCTATTTGGTTGACAAGTAGTATCAAAAGTTGTTAGGGATGCTGTTAGATTTGTTAGGGTTAATCTATCAGAACAGTTAGTTGCTATTAGTTCTTTTGTTACTATTGTGTTTGTTACGAATGTTATTCCATCTAGACTAGTATTCTTTAACTCTAAAATATTAAAATGAGAATATGAACTACTTGGATCTTCAAAGCTAACTGTTTGTTTATTGTTTCCTGATAGTATAACTTTATGTGTTCCTTCTGCATCAAAATTCTTCTTGTCTAGCTTATAATAATTTTCTGATGTACTCTTTTGTGTAAAGTTACCTTGTACTTCCATAATCCCAGCGCTTAAAAATTGACTACTATCTGAATCTATTACAAAGTTTCCTTCTACAGTTACTCTATCACTCTCATTTTGCATATACAAATATCCATCTGAATATGTATATGTCCCATCTGTTTGTGGTGTTTGTATTAAGTAATCCCCTTTTACTATCAACTCTCCATTATTTATCTTTAAATACCCATCACTTTGGACTAGATTCCCTGTTACAGTTAAGGTATATCCATTTAAATCTACAGTTTCTCCTGTCAAATTTAAGTCACCATATATGATAGTATTCTCTGTTAAACTCATACTTTTTATACTTAAATTAACTGTCTTGGAATCATTTTGAATAATATTTTGTTCTATACTGATATCACTTAGAAACTCTATTCCTTCACTACTCGTATTCTTTAATTCTAAAATATTAAAATGAGAATATGAACTTGTTGGATCTTCAAAGCTAACTGTTTGTTTACTGCTTCCTGATAATATTACTTTATGTGTTCCACTTGCAGCAAAGTTATCCCTTTCTGAATAATAAGTAGTTGATGGATGGGTACTCTTTTGTGTAAAATTACCTTGTACTTCCATTATCCCAGCACGTAACCATGAGCCATGAGTATAAGATGAGTCCATTACAAAGTTTCCTTCTACGGTTACTCTATCACTCTCATTTAACATAAATAACTTTCCATCTGAATATGTATATGTTCCATCACCGTTTGCTGTTTGTATTAAGTAATCCCCTTTTACTATCAACTCTCCATTATTTATCTTTAAATACCCATCACTTTGGACTAGATTCCCTGTTACAGTTAAGGTATATCCATTTAAATCTACAGTTTCTCCTGTCAAATTTAAGTCACCATATATGATAGTATTCTCTGTTAAACTCATACTTTTTATACTTAAATTAACTGTCTTGGAATCATTTTGAATAATATTTTGTTCTATACTGATATCACTTAGAAACTCTATTCCTTCACTACTCGTATTCTTTAATTCTAAAATATTAAAATGAGAATATGAACTTGTTGGATCTTCAAAGCTAACTGTTTGTTTACTGCTTCCTGATAATATTACTTTATGTGTTCCACTTGCAGCAAAGTTATCCCTTTCTGAATAATAAGTAGTTGATGGATGGGTACTCTTTTGTGTAAAATTACCTTGTACTTCCATTATCCCAGCACGTAACCATGAGCCATGAGTATAAGATGAGTCCATTACAAAGTTTCCTTCTACGGTTACTCTATCACTCTCATTTAACATAAATAACTTTCCATCTGAATATGTATATGTTCCATCACCGTTTGCTGTTTGTATTAAGTAATCCCCTTTTACTATCAACTCTCCATTATTTATCTTAACACTTCCACCACTTTGAATGAAATTACCATTAATAGTTAAGCTATATCCATTTAAATCTAAGGTTCCATATTTTTCAAGAAAATCTCCTGATACTTCAATATTATCTGTAAGAGTTAAGTTTCCAGATATCAATTCAATATTTCCAAAAATATTTGAACCAAGTGTATATTCATCAATCGTTTCTGTAGAATTATTTGAATTTGTTCTTGTATATCTATCATATATAAAAGTAGGTTTTTCTACTGTCCCACTATTACTTGAATTTTCATAAATATATACATATTTTGCTTCGGATTCACCATGAATATTTTTTGCAATAACATAATAAGCTTCATAACTTTCATCTGCTGTAGTAATCTCTATAGAAGGAGAGTTTGCTATAAAAAGATTTGATTTTGCATTATACCAGTGATATTCAATCGTATTTGAATCAATTGAAGAGTTTGAGGTGGCATTAAATGTAATACTATCTCCAATACTATAATTTGTAGCACTCTGAGAAATAATTGGATTTGTTGGTTTTATAGTTTGGTTTTCTTCTATCTTTAAAGATGTACTAATATCATCGACAACTAATCCATCTTTTTTTATAACTAATCTAACACTATAAGTTTTTGCGACTTCATAACTATGAGTTACACTTTGTCCGGGATTTACAGTTTGAGTTTCACCATCTCCAAAATACCAATCATATACAACATTTGATTCTAAAATAATATTTGAAGGTGCATTAAAAGTGATTTCATTGTAAGTAATAAAATCATTTCCAGTTATATTAATATTGCTAATTACTTCAGGTAATAAAGTATCTAATAGCAAAGTTTCATCTTTTCCAATTATATTATAATGTAGTTCGTTTAACTCTTCTAAATTAGAAGCATCAATTACAATAGCCCCATAAGGGTCAATTTTTTCAATAACTTCACTTTTATCATCTAGTACCAAATCTTTATCTACTAGATAAATAGAATGTAGTTCTTTATCTGTTGTATTAATTATTGTAACTAAACCATTTTCATCTTTTTGTGAGACTTTTAAAACATCAGTTGATATACTATTTCTAAGAGATACCATAGTTGATAATTCATTTGATATTTTACTTTTTAAATGATTTGATAAATCTGCCCAATTATAATAACCATAAAAATCAAGTAAATTTAAATAACTTTTTATAAAACTTAAATAGTTTTGAGACTGATACATGATATCAAATATTTCCACTTCACTAAATGGCATATTTTCCATAGGAGTTCTAATTATATAAGCAGTCACTTCATTATATTGAGAGTTTGTTAACTCATCAGTCTCAGTAAAATTATAAAATGTTTGAATTTGTTCATTAGTAAAAAATGTATACATGCTAGAAGTAGGTTTTAATGTCCCACTATCATTAAAATATATCCCCTCTTCATTAAGCTTCTTTGCTTCAAAATATAGTGCAGCATATAAATAAATTCTATTTTTAAGACTTAATTCTTCCATTGTTCCAATGGTATCAAATAAAAATTTCGTATATGCACCAGCAATACCACCTGCAGTTGTTCCTGAAAAAGTAATTATAGTATTTGAAATTTCTCTTGGCAAAGCCAGTTGATTTGGGTCTGTAAAAGATTTTATTAGGTTACTTATTGCATATGCTTTTTTAAAATAACCATAACTATTTCCAATAAGATCTTCAGGTAACTTTGAATAAGTATTAACTAAATAATTTAATGTTGGAGCGACAAACATATCTGGCACTTCTGAATTTAAAAGAGCAAAAGTTTCATTGTATAAATCAAAAAAAGTTTTTTGTCCCCTTCCAACTTGTTCAAATATGTTATAGATTTTTATATTATTGTCTTGAATAGAAAAGTTAGTTCCAATATTATCATTTGCCATATCTTTTACAATAACATAGTCAGTTAAAAGACCAAGTAAATATTCATTTTCATTGTGTACTGTTAAAAGTTCATCTTCACTTATCCAAGTCGTATTAAAATCATTATTTAAAACGTTAATTAAATTCTCTGGTGAGTTTGGTTGCTCCGTATATGCTAAAACCTTATTTGATAATATAAATATTGTGATTAATATTAAAAAAACTTTTCTAATCATCTCTTCTCCAAAATAAACCTCATATCAATAAACATACTTTATTTACTGATATAAAACCTATTTATAAAAGACAGTAAACACCTTACTATCTTTTATATTCTTATCCATAATTTGATTATTTAAATAGATAAATTTTAAATGCCACCTTAAAACACAGGACTTGCAGGTGGCATCTCTATAGATGTATCAGTTGGTACTGGAACACTATAGTCGTTTGGATTATTGAATGTTAAATTTGAAAAATCCACTTGATTGTTTGATACAAGCTTTACATCACTTTGAGATACAAAAGTTGTTTCATCAAAAAGAGTATCACTTTCAAAAACTTTTAATTGTAAATTTTGATCAATATAATCTTCACTTAAAGCTAGTGCATTAAAACTTTTTCCATTTAAGTCTCCTGTTACAACTACAACATTTCCTCCAGTATTAGCATTTGACTGTTCTATATCTAACATTGAATATGCAAAAACAGTGTATGTTACACCATTTACTCGAATATTAGCTTTTGAATTTAGAGTATCACCACCAACTCCCCATGCTCTATAATCATACATTTTGAAAGTTAGAACTATATTAGATGATACTTTTACCCAATATCCTTGATTTGGTAAAGTTACTGCACTTCCTGATAACCCTGGCATATAAAAGAAACTATTTGTATTTCCTACTCCACCACCTAAAGCTAATGTTATTTCAGGGTGACTTGCAAAATCTGATATTGACATTTCAGTAAATGGATATATTAAATTCCATCCCTCAAACAACTGAATAGTAGATGGCAATGTAGTTTTTTTTGTATAAGATAAAGTTGTATCATTTGAGGCTTTTATCCAATATCCTTGCCCTAAAACAAAATTCCCATTTGAAGAAATATTTGGCATATAAAACATAGAACTTCCTGCTGCTCCACCACCTGTAACTAATTCTATATCTGAATTTGATTCAAAAATTGTTGCACTATCTTCAGATGGTATTCCTATTAAATTCCAACCTTCTTTTAACTGTATTGTTTCAGAAAATACTGTTGTACATAATATTAATAAAGCTATTAAAAATTTCAAAATACTTTCCTTTCTATTCATCATTTAGTTTTATATTGAAATATTGATGATTTCCAGATGTAAAAAGTACATTAGTTTCATAAACAAATGTACTACTATTAAAAACATCTTTACTTTTAAATATTTTAACTACAATATCACTATTAATATAGTCAGAAGATAATTGAATTGGAGTTATATCTTTATCATTTAATTTACCAATTAGTAAATAAAAATTTCCAGATGTACTCGCATTTAAAAAACTAATATCTTTTGTAGAGTAAGGTATTGCAGTGTAATTTTCATCTTTGAAAGTAAAAGTAACTTTAGAAGCTATTTTATCTCCACCTACTCCCCATGCTCTAAAAGCGAACTCTTCAAAACTTGAAGAGTTCGCATAAGAAAAAGATATTAGTACTAAAGTTAAAAATATTAATCTTTTCATACTATACTTCCTTTTAATATGGGACTGAGATTGAACCATATTTTATTTTATAAATTCCATCTGAATCTTGATATGCTTGCATTGGTAAAGATTTATATAACTCTTGTCCATAACTATCAAAGATTTTTATTACTATATTTTTATTTAAGTAGTCTGGTGCAATAGCGAAACCAAATGATACACCATTAAAAGTTCCAGACAAAGTAGTTATATCTGCAATAGTGGTACCTCCACTAGATACATCAGAAGATGAATAAGCTCTTACATCAAAAAGATTTCCATTAACATCAATCTGAGTTGATGAAACTGCACTTGAAGCTAATTCTACAGCCGGATAATCAAAACCAGATGTTTCTGCATCAGTAATACTTACTATTTTAACTCCAAATGAACCTTCATTATCTTCAATAGTTAAAACTCCAGTTCCAGTAGTTAATGTAGAGTTAAGAGTATAGATAACTTCTCCATTTGTATTAACATCTTTATTTGGTTCATAACCTGCATCATATTCATCACAAGTTGCACCTATTTTTCCATCATCAAACTCTTTCCATAATCCATAACAATTATATGAACTATTATCATCAGAATTTTGTCCAGACTCTACATATTCACCTGATGCAAAAAACGTTGCAGTTGTAGGCCAAGTACCATCTGTATCTTCAATATTTATTTGTTTATTAGATAATGGTGCAGTAATATTAAGCCCTGTAACATCACTAAAGAAATCCATCACATCACTACCAGTCCATAAATAATCACTTTCTGTAAATCCTTGGTGTTTTGTTTGTGTTTGAACAATACTATAGTTTGGATCTAAACTAAATGTATGAGTGATATTGTATTGTGTCGATAAATCAACATCTATACTATCACTATCAGATGTCCAGCTTCCAACAACTGTTGTACCTGGTATATATTCATTTCCTTCAGTTGAAGGATAATTTGGATTAGGTATAGCTAATACTACTTCTCCACCTTGTGTTAACATAAATACTTCTGGCTCTTGGAAATAAGTATAACCATCTGTAAATCTTGTAACTAAACCATTAATATCATAAGTTAAAGGATTAGATAAATCATAATTCCAATCCCAATCCCAAGTATTAGACTCAGTATCTTCAACTTGAACTACACAAGTATTTTTTGTTCTATATAGGTCACTATAAACATTTCCATGAACTGCATTTACTTTCATAGTTTCTGAGTTAGTACAAACCTCTACAGTATTTGCATTATCATCTAATAAATTAATTGATAAATTGCCTGTTCCATAAGAGATATCAATCTCTTCACTCTCATCAAATGCGTATCCCATTCCATTGTTTTCGTACATATCCAAAGAAACTGTATTTGCTCCAAAGTTAGCAATATCAATCCATCTAAATGAATCATCACTAAATAATGCTGTAGTTCCTGAACTCATAGTTGCTGTTGGTAAAGATGGCATATCAGTTACATTTGCACCAGCAACTACTACTGCTGTTGCAGTATCTCTTGGATCTGAAGTTGTTGAAGATGTATTAACTCTAGATCTGATATTTAAGAAATCAAACCCTAAGTTATGATCTTGGAAATCCGCTAAAGTATAACTGTCAGTATCTACAACTGCACTATTTGCATCATATACTGTAAATGTAATAACACCAGTAGATGGGTTTACACTTATTACAGGAGTTAAAGCTCTTCCAACATTATCTGTAGTTGCTACTGCACTTGGATTATAAAGTTCAACTGTATCTGTTTTAGTTCCATTAGCATCATAAGTATCAGTTTCTAGATAATAAGAGATTGAATCTTTTTTGATAATTACTTTTGCATATAAACCACTTAGACTACCTTCTGAGTCATCCATATATCCACCAACTTCAGCTCTTTGAGCATTTGCTGAGGCATTTGTTAAAACAACAGTTGCTTGAACAGCTGCTTTTTTATCATCAAACTCAGTTTTAATTTCACTCATAGAATCAGTTGTATCACTTTTCATAGCTACTAAAGTCACAGTGCTATTTGTTTCATCATGAGTTACATCATTTCCAGGTACTTGGTATCTTTGATTGTCTTTTCTTTCTGCAAAGTCAAATCCAAACTCAGTAAACTCAATAGAACTTAAATCAACTGCACTCTCAGCTTGTGTACCATCAGAAGAAAGTTTAAAGAAGGTATTACCATTTGAATTCATATATGCAAATGCTAAAATTCCTATTTGAGCTTGAATATTTAGAGGTTCAGAAAGGTTACCATTTAAATAATCGCTTAAATAAGCATATCCACTACCTTGACTTGATGCTTCCATAGAAGCAACTTGGTCAACTAAGAAGTTAGAGATTGCAATTCCAACATAAACTATATATTTAGGTGTAGCTTGTGAATATTGAGATACAAGAGTTTCATTTATACTTCCTGTTGCTAATTGAATTGCAGCATCTAGAGCATCACTATATGGAGATATTAATGCTCCACTTGAATCAGTCATACTGCTTGCATCTAAACCATAACTACCAGTCATTCTAAGTAGTGTATTGATAGCAACTGCTGCTTGCATTCTTGGATAATCAGTACTTGAAACTGAACCATTTTCAAAGGCACTCATTGGGTCAAGATTAATATCACTTAAACTAATAACTAATCCTCTAAAAGACAAGATGTCAAGAATTTGTTGTTCTGTAAATCCATTTGCAGCTAATGTTGTCATTGGTGTTGCAACTTGATAAGTAGAAATAGTTTTTAATCCACCATCAAAAGCTTCACCCATATGATAACCATTCTCTTTCATTAAAAGAGTGTATTGAGTATCAAATGTACTTTCAAATGTAAATCTACCACTTGCATCAGTCATAGAAGATAAAGGTTCACCTACATCATATTGACCATCGGCATCAAGGTCTGCAAAGAATTGTGCATTTGATACATATGGGTCAACTGCTACATATGCTTGTTGGATAGCAATATCAATATTTGTAGTTGCTGATGCTGTTCCATCACTTGCACTAATTGTAAATGTATCATCTGTACAACTTCCAGTATTTGTATATGTATATGTACCATTTGTATTTACAACTGCTGTACCACAACTAGGTTGTGTAGCTAAAGAATAAGTAAGAGTATCACCATCATCATCTAATGCAAGTACACTTCCTGATGCTCCTCTTCCTTCAAAAGCACTAGTTGTATAAGTTGATAATTCAAAAACTGGAGCATCATTTGTATTTCCTATTGTTAAAACAAATCTTTCAATAACTGATCCTCCAGAGCCATCATCTGCTTCAACTTTTAAATTTAATGTACCAACATCACTATTTGTTGGTGTACCACTAAATACTCCATTGTTAAAGCTTAACCATTGAGGTAAAGGACTACTACCAGCATCATCAATAGCAGTATGGAAAACTAATGTATCTCCAACATCTATATCATCAAAGTTAGAAGTAATATCTAAACTAAATGGTGTGTCTTCTGTTGCTGTTTGATCCCCTATTGGTGTTACAATAGTAGGTGCATCATTTACATTAACTACACTCATAACAAATGTTGCACTTATACTTTCACTTGAACTATCAGTTGCAGTAACTTTGATTGTAATATCTCCTACCTCATCATTTGTTGGAGTTCCTGTAAAGATACCATTTGTAAAACTTAACCAAGAAGGAAGACTACTATCATCTGAAAGAGTTGCAGTGTAAGTTAAACTATCTCCTGTATCAACATCATTAAAATAGCTTGTAATATCTAAATTAACTGCTGAATCTTCATCTGTAGTATATGGATCAGAAGGTAAAGAGTTGGTTGGTGCATCATTTACAGCTGTTACATTTAAACTTACAGTTGCAACAGCATCTGCATCATCGATACCATCATTTACTGTATATTCAAAACTTGCTGTACCATTATAATCTGCAGTTGGAGTAAACTCAACATCTGTTCCAACAATTGCAACGCTACCATTTACTGCATTTGATACACTTGTAATAGTTAAAGTATCATTATCCCCATCAGTATCATTTGAAACTAAATCAGCCATTGGAATAACAAGTTTAGTATCTTCAGTAGTTGTAAGACCACTATCATCAACTCCAACTGGTTTATTGTTTTCAGCTACTCTAATTGTAACTGTTGCAGGAGCTGACACAACATTGTTTTCATCAATAATTGTATATGTAAATGTAACTGTTCCAGATACATCAGTATTAGGAGTAAACTCAATAGAACCATCACTCATATCACTATCAGTAAATGTACCAACAGTAGTATTTGATAAAGCACTTATAGAATCAATAGAAAAAGATGAATTTGGATCTACATCAATATCGTTTGCCAATAAATCTGCACTTGTAATTGTAAGTACTCTATTTATAGCTGTACCTACAGAGTCATCATTTGCAACTGGAGCATCATTTGTATTATTTACAGTTAATGTAAAAGTATCAGAAATAGCTGCACTTGAACCATCAGTTGCAGTAACAGTGATATTTAAAATACCTAAATCATCATTTGTTGGAGTACCAGTAAATACACCATTTGCAAAGCTAATCCAAGTTGGTAAAGCACTTCCATTAGCTAAAGTTGCAGTATAAGATAAACTATCATTTGCATCTATATCTTGGAAGTTTGATTTGATATCAAAACTTAATGCAGAATCTTCATCAACACTTGTATCAGAAATAGGTGTAGATACAGTTGGTGCATCATTTACATTTGTTACAGTTAAGTCAAATGTAATCTCATTTGAATCATCATCACCATCATTTGCAACAATTTTAATACCTGTAGTTGTACCAACATCACTATTTGTTGGTGTTCCAGATACTGTTCCTGTTGCAGAATCGATTGATAACCAAGAAGGGTTTCCAGTCATACTAAATGTACTTGTGTCACCACCTCTATCTTCAATAGTTGGAGTGAAACTATATGCTGTATCTTCTAAAACTGAAGTTGCAGGTGTTCCAGAAATAACTGGTGCATAGTTTTGAACTGAGATTGTAAATGGTCTTATAGAAACATTACCACCAGAGTTTACTGCTGTAATTGTTACATCTGTATAATCTTGTTGTTGTGCAACTGTAGTTGGTGTTCCACTTAAAACTCCAGTAACTGTATTAAATATAGCCCAGTCTGGTTTGTTTGATATTTGCCAAGAAGTTGCCCCTGTAGCTTGTGCAGTGAAACTATATGCTTCACCAATAGTTACAGATGTTGCAGGTGCATTTGTACCTAATGTAGGAGCAGCCATAACTGTTTTAGTTACAAACTTAGCACTATATGTACCAACAGTTAGTACTGTCTCTTTTGTAGTGTTGTTTGTATCACTTGTTGTTTGTCTAACGATTAGAGTATCCCCATTTGTAACAGTTCCAGCTGATTGCCAGTGTTGACCATCATCTAATGAATACTCACCACCTGTAATAGAAACTTGTGTTGCAGTATTTATACCACTTACAGTTATCTCATTTGATTCTAATTGTGTACTTAAACTTGCACCTTCTACTAAATCAAAACTAAATGGAACTGGCGTAGTATCAGCAGGAGCTGCTGTAAATGAAACAAATGAAGTCTCAAAATCACCTACAGTTAAAGTAGTTTCTGTTTTTGTTAAGTTTTCAGAAGATGAAGTGTGTCTAAGCATAACAGTTGCATTGTTTTCAACTGTACCTTTTGATGAACTCCATGTTGAACCACCATCTAGTGAGTATTCACCACCATTACTTACACTTATTGGAGTCTCTGCATCAATACCTGTAATAGTAATTTCACTTGATGTCACTTCAGTCTCTGTAGATGTTCCTTTAACTACACCAAAAGAGAAACTATCTGGACTAGTATCATCTACTCCATCAGCAACTTTTGTCACAGAACTAAAGTCTGTTTGATATCTACCTACAATAAGAGTTGAAGTAGTTTTAGTATTGTTTTCTGTTGATGATAGATGTCTTACAAGAATTGAATCTGTTGCACTAACTGTATCACCAGAAGAAGCCCATGAACTTCCACCATCTATTGAGTATTCACCATTTTCTACACTAATAGCTACGCTACCACTGATTCCAGAAATAGTTTTAGAAGGGAATACAATATATTCATTTGTGTTTTCAGTTGTTAACTCTTGGTCATATTGTACTGCATAAGTAATATCATCAGGAATTGTATCTTGTGCAATAGTAACTGATACAAATGGAACTTGAACTTCATTAGCACCTGTTCCAAATGTTAATACTGATTTTTGTGCAGTTTTATATGAAGTTGAAGAGGTGTGTCTAACTTGGATAGTATCACCATTAGTTACATTTCCAGTAGTTCCCCAGCTATTACTACCGTTAATACTAAACTGACCATTTGTAATAGTTACAGGTGTAGATGTATTAATACCATCTATAGTTTTTATAGCACTTGTTGTTAAAGTATTTAATGGTTCACCATTATCATTTAATCCATTAGCTATATCAAAACTAAAAGGAGCAATTTTTGTATCTGCTACAAATGGATCAGATTGAGTTAATACATTAAAATCTATTGGAATACCACCAATAGTTACAACAGTACTAACCTCTGTATCATAACTACTTGAAGCTGTTGTTCTAACTTTCAATAAATCACCATTTGAGATAGTTGCATCTGTAGTTGTACTATCTATCCAAGTGTTTCCACCATCTTTAGAAAATGAACCATTTGCATCTATAGTAATAGTTGCTGTACCACTTCCATAAATCCCATTTACTAAAATCTCATTTGATTCATATTGAGTTGAAGGGAAAGCTTCAAAAACATCAGTAAATGATAAGTCAGCTTCAAGTGATAATTTACCATCTAATGAGCTCTCATCCCTTGCAACTTTTGTATCTAATTCAACATTTGATTCAATATTAGTTGCTATATCTGTTAAAACAACATTTTTCTCTTGTTGTTTAATCTCTTGCATTGCAACTACTGCTTCCTCATCAACTTCATCATCAAGTTCTAAGTCATCAGCAATTTGTGAAAGTAGTTTTTCTGGCTCTTCAGTTTTTAGTAAAGAAGCAGAAAGTTTAAGTAATTGAGTATTTGCAGCATTGTTTGTTGCATCTTCTCCATTTGTTAAGTCTAAGTCTTCTAAATCAGCACCATTTAAATCAATATTAAATGTTTTTGCAACTTTTTGTTTTGCAGTATCTTTAGCAGCAGTTACATCAAGTGCTTGACTATTTCTATCAGCTTCTCTTAATGTTGCTAAAATCGATTTTGTTGCTACATGTGTTAAAATGTTTACATTGATATTTGAATCTCTTACACCTTGTTTCATATCCACAACAGCAGTTAATAAACCACCAGGGATATATAAACCTGTATTTTCATCAAGATATGAACCCTTAACTGTAAGTAAAGTTACTCCAGTCCATGGTACAGATATAGAAAACTTACCATTACTAGTGATTGATGTGGTAGCGCTGTCAGTACCATCAATTGTACCATATGACTCATTACCTGCACCATCAAAAGTTATTTGTTGAGCTGTTACTACAGAACCCTCTTTGAATGGACCTTTAGCAGGTAAACCACCTGCACCACCAGCTCCAGCGGAACCGCCTCCGCCTCCACAACCAACTAGTACTCCTGCTAAAAGTACAGAACTGGCCATATTTCTTAAGATTTTTTTTGTATTCACCTTGAAAACTCCTAAAATATTTTGCATTTACATTATAACTAGAAGTTGTCTCTGAATTGTCTCAATATTACATTTTTCTTACATTAAAAAAATTATTAATAACTAATAACAAAAAAAACCCTATATTATGGTATCTAGATAAAAATAATAACAATGTAATTTTTTTGTAATTTTTCAACATTAAATTCACAATAATTGGAATTTAGTAGATTTTTAGAAAATTAATTAAAAAATTTAAGGTTTAAATAATAGTGAGATTAATTATTAATAACAAATCTATCTCTACCTGAACGTTTTGCTTTTGTTAAGGCAGTGTTAGCACCTAATAATAATTGCTTTTTTTGAGAAGGGTTTGTTGCTAAAATAGTACAAATCCCAATAGAGATTGATAAAATATGTGAAGCTATAGAGTTCTCATGGGGTATATTAAGTTGTCTAACAGATTTAAGACAATCCTTTGCAACTTTTGAAGGCTCCTTTGTATTTGGCAATAAAACATAAAAAATATCCTCTTCAAATCTTGCTATTAGGTCAATAGGTCTATTGCAATGGGCAACTAAAATATTTGCAATAATTTTAATACACTCATCACCCTCATTTTCTCCATAGATATCATTAAAAGCTTTAAACTCATCAATATTTATAATAAGTAAAGAGATATACTCTTTTTGTCTTACTGCTCTTTTAAACTCTTCATCTAATCTATCTAAAAAATATTTTTTATTTAAACATTGAGTTAAAGTATCTATATGAGAGTAGATTTTCAAAGTCTCATTTTCATGGATTATTTCACTTGTTTTCTCCTCTACCTCTTTTTGGATATAGTTTTTTTTGTAAAGTTTAAGATAGCTCAAGACAATAGCTAAAACTACAAATAAAAAAGATAAAGAGAATACTTTTACCATAAAAGAGGTTTGGTCTATTGTATTTTCTTGGGAATAAAAATGTTCTATATAGGTATCTATTGAGATATATACAATTAAACAAACAGATAAAAACATAAAAAAATAACAAAGGTTCCCTCTATTTGTTCTCATAATTTCCCTAAATAAATAACTTTAAAAAATTTTACATTATTTTTGATTAAAACCTTTAATCGTATAGTTTGATACTTGGATTTATACTCTCCCAACCCTCCATTAGTTTTTTATGTAAAATAAATCTATCTTGTGAACTTGCCACTTCATTATATTCATAAGGGGTAATAACCATCAATCCACCTTTTAGTATAGAGGTGAAAGTATTTGCTTCAATTTTTGTACCACTAAATAATGAAAATTTCAACTTCAAACCACTTATATCATGGAAAGTTGAATTTGAACGTACAAGATGTTTATACTTATCATAGATTAGACACTCTAGTAAAGTTGTTGTTCCATCAAATGCAAGATTTATTTTATTTACTTTTCCTATTTGTACATTTTTATAATATATTGGTGCATCTTCATTTATATTTGTTGGACTTAATGATTCAACTTTTAGAACTATTCCATCATCTATATTATTTATATCTTCTAAACTATCAAAGCCATTAAAAGAGTTTTTAAACCCTTTTTGTAAACTTGTTACAACTCCAATCTCTACAGGCATTATTGTTGAACCTATATTTTTAATCTCTGTTAATGATATCTTTGGTTTTTTCAGATAAAAAGAGTTGCCTTTTTTTGCAAATTTTTCAAAGTTTTTAAATATTTGAACCTTTACAAAAACTTTATTTTTAGAGCTTAAAGAGATTTGAGTTACTTTCCCTACAGCCACACCTTTATAAGTTAACTTTGAAAACTCAGATTTTAAACCTTCAACATCATCAAAAACAATTAAGATTGTATTTGAAGCATTTTTCATACTGTCATAAGAAGAGTATATTTCATACTCTTTTATACTTTTAGTAGAACTATTATCAAGCTCAATAGAACCATTTAATAAGGCACTGATATTATCAACCTCAAAAAGTAATCCACTCAATGAAGCATCAAGTTTAATGGCACTTTTTTTATAAAATCTACTATTTTTAGTTATATATTTTTTGTATTTATTATAGATAAATAGTTTTACTTTTGATTTTTTGTCATCAAAGTTTATAGATTTTACAAAACCTATCTCTTGGTTTTTGTAGTTTATTGTTTGATCTTTTTTTATCTCAAAACTATTATCAAAGTATGCAGTTAAATTAAACCCTGAAGTTGTTTGTTTTTTTAATTGTTCCACTTGTTTATAAGAGTTATAAAGTTTAAAATCTTTATTAGAAAATTTTGCTTTTTCACTAATATTTATTAGGGAAATTCCACCATTTATCAAGGGTTTAAATCCTGAATAATTTATATCTAAATCTAAATTATTAAGCTCAACTAACTTTGAACTCATATCATAAAAAAGAGTTTTGTCATTTATCAGATTTTTGTATTTTTCTTCAACTAAAACTGATATTTCGACCTCTTTAAAATCCTTACTTAATGTATAATCCAAAACTTGTCCAATGGCGATATTTTTAAAATAAAGTTTACTATCTCTTGAGATAGAGTTCAGATTTTGTGCTTTTAAAGTGATGATTAAATCCTTTGAGCTTTTTTCAATTTTTGAATTTTTTATATTAAAAAAGTATTTTGGTTCACCCTTTTGATAATCAATTGAAAGATAGTTTCCTGAAACAACAGTGCTAAGATTTTTTACTCCATCTAAACCAACTTCTACCTCTTCTAGATTGAACTTTGAATTGTTTGTTAAAAGATATTCGTATTGTTTAATAAGATAAGCTTTAGCGATTATTGCATGTTCTGTTAGGTGTAACTCTTGAACTTTCCCTACTTCCATCCCTTTGTACATAATTGCACTATCTTTTGCAATCCCATTTGCTGCTTCAAATTTCAGATTTATATAGGTTTTTTCTATTAACTCATTTTTATCTTCAAATAATACATAAAACTCATCTTTTGGCATCTTCTTTGCCTCTTTATTTGGAGTTTGTACAGTTATTCCTCCAACTAAAGCAGAATATAATGAACTAACTTCCAAACTAAGTCCTGTAGGGCCAAAACTTGCTTTCAAAGCTTTATTCATATAAAATTGTGAGCTTTCATTTACCAAATCATTGTATCTATTGTAAATATATGCTTTTAGATATACATTTTCATCTTTAAACTCTTTAGAAACTATCTCTCCTATTTGGAATCTATTATAAAAAATTGGTGTTTCAACCTCAACTAAATCTGCTTTTGTAGAAAGAATTGAAACATAATATCCATCCCCATTTAACTCTAAACTAGGTTTGGTATCAAGCCCTTCAAACTCATATTTTGGTTTTGCATTTTCATACTCTTTTAAGCTTCTAAACTTTGGATACATCTCGATTTTATTTCCACTTAAAATAGTTCCTAGTCCTGATACTTTTGTTAAGGTTATTGTTGGTTTTTTTATCCAAAAACTAGAGCCTTGTGTTGCTACATATTTTGCCACATCACTATTTACTAAGATATTTACCTTTACACTATTTAAATCATTTATCTCTATTTTAGTAACTTTTCCAAGTTGTAAACCTCTATATTCAAGGGGTGTAACTCCAACTTTTAGACCATCTGCACTTTTAAAAACTACACTTATATTTGTACCTTTTTTTATATAACTTTCATACCCTATCCATCCAAGAATAGATAAAACAATAAGGGGCAAAATCCAAATCAAAGATATGTTTTTTTTCTCTTTTGTTTTTGGTTTATACACAACTGTTTCTAATTTTTCATTTTGATTCTTCTCTTGGCTCATCCCAAATAATCCTTGTATCAAATCTATGTGCAGCTATCATTGTTAAAATTACTACAAGTGCAAAGGAGCTTGCTGCAATGCCCCCTTTGATATTAAAAATCTCATTAAGTTGTACTGTAGAAGCTAATAAAGCAACCACATAAATATCTATCATCGACCATTTTCCAATCAACTCTATAAAATGGAAAAATTTTAGTTTTGTTTTATTACTAAATGGTGTCTTAATCCATAAAGAGATAAAAATAAACAAAAGTCCTAAAAGTTTCGTAAGAGGTATAATTATACTAGCGGTTAAAATAACTATAGCAATAAAATAATCCCCATAATTCAAAAATGAAACCACCCCTTCAAAGATAGTACTATCAACCTCAACTCCAAACTGCGTAACCTCCATCATTGGATAAATCATAGCAGGGATAAAAAGTAAAAGTGCAGTTATAACTAAAGCTAGTGAGACTTGCAAAGAGTTTTCAATCCTTTTTGTTACCTTTGCACCACATCTACTACAAGTAAAACTCTCATAGTTTTCTTTTTCAAATACTTTATTACAGTTGTGGCAAGAGATTAATATCATTTTTCAAATACACTTCTAATCTCAAATTTTCTATTTGACATATAAAACATAAATAGATATGCCAATAAAATATAAAAACCAATATCAAACCTTGTATTTGATACCATACCAACTAATTTTATATAAGCAACTATAATACTTACAATAAAAACCTCAACAAAACCCCAAGTTTTAAAAAAATAAAACCCATTAAATAAACTCTTTTTTGAGATAATATTTAGCTTTGAATTTTTTTGTATAAAAGCAAAAATTATAACTATTGAGTTTAAAACAGGTGCAATGATAACTGTAAAAAATCCCAATAAACCTACAAATAAAAAACCTTGTTCAATCAATACAAAAAAGGTGTCAAATAGTGTTGTTTTTAAATCATTTCCATTTAATGATAAACTTATAAGAGGATAGATATTTAACAATACAAATAACAAAAGTGCTGTGATTGCATAAATTAGAGAATCAACACTATGTGTATTTTCACTTTTAATTTTACTATTACAACGGGGACAAATTATTTTTTTACTATTATTTTCTAAAAAAAGTCCGCAATGCCTGCACTCAATCACTTTAACCATTGATTTTAATAACCTCTAAATAAACATATTATTTTTATTATATCTTTTTTTATTTTTTTTCTTTGTTAGTTAGTGGTTATTATTCAGACTTTATAGGTAAGCTTTTGATTAATTTCCTATAGCTAAAGCGTATAAAACTTGTGAATACTCCCCTGTAAACTCGCAAACCTCATCATCATAGTAAGCTCCAATACCACTACACCCATACCCTAAATAATTGGCAACTAAATATAATCTATGACCTATTATTCCAGCTTTTTGATATGCTGCTTGGTAGTTTTTTGCTTTTGTAGTTAAAAAAAATGTTACAGCTGAGGATTTTCCTAAATCTTGTTCTAAACATAAATAACCAGCTTTTGAGGATAGATCACCAGTTTTTAAAAGATTTTTATCTTTATATAAACCTGGTCTTAACTCTTTTACTCTATTTGCCACATAATATATCTCAACACTCTCATCACAATCAGAACTTATAGCTTGGTTTAAAACATCTAAAATAGTATCAAGCTGAGTATTTGAAATAGCTTGTTTAGAAAACTCTCTTATTGAACGCCTTTTTAAAATTATCTCTTTAAAAAACTCTTTTTGATAATTGAAAATTGCCTTTTGAGTTTGTTTTTTACAACTATTGGTTTCTAAGGAATCCATATAAGCTTTTTCTATCAACTCATTTTTTTCAAAATAGTATGAGCCATCAATTGTAGGGATATCCAATTCTAATTTTCTTACTTCATTTGAGCTTATTTTCCCAACTTTCAAACAAGAAGTGAAAAACTCTTTTTCATCAAAACCAAATAAACTATTTAACTCTTGTTTCTTAAACTCATAAACTATCTCATACTCTTTATCATGGGCATAAGATGAGGCTTCCATACTACCAAGAATATGACCAGCATCCAATAAACAATATCTAAAAGCTCTATTTTTATATTTCCATGAACTTCTATAGTAGATTGAAGAGACTAAAAATAAAAATCCATCAAATTGGTTTTCTAAACCTAAAAGTGGTTCTATCCCCTCATCTTTTATAGCTTTTAAAAGTGTAATACTAGAACTTGCAATATCAAAATGGTAAATCCCATCTTCTAAATCATCATTGTTTCTACTTTGGAAATATATCTCATTTGGGTAAAGCGCTCCTGCACTTGGATTTACTCTTAAATAGTATTCAACACCAGGATAAGTTTTTTTTGCTGTAATACCTGCAATATAATAGATAAAACTATGGTTGTGTTTTTCTACATCTAACTCTTTTTTTTCGAAACTATTAGGATAAGATTTAAAAGCGCTTGGTTGATTATCCCAATCAAGTCTATTGGGGAAACTTCTTACTGAAAAGTAAGAGTGTTTAGTTTGCATATGGTATTCAAAAAACTTTTCAAATTCAGACAATATAAAACCCTTTTGTTTTTCAAATTATATTATCTAACAGTTAATTGCAATTTAAATATAAAAATAGTTTCAATTATTAAATTTACAAGCTCTCATCACAATAAAAATTGTTTTTAGAAAACTCTATTTTCTCTTCAATTGTGCTATGGGTACCATAAACTTTATCTATTTTCTCAAATCTTTTTAAAGCCCCTATTCCATTTGCAATTTGTATAGCTAAACATGGTCTTGCATTAAGCTCCAATATCAAAGGGCCTTTGATTTTATCTATTACTATATCTGCTCCAAGATATCCCATATTTGTCATAGGGTAACATTTTGAAGAAAGGTGAAGAATATCATCCCAATAAGGGATAACTAAACTTTTTAACTCTTTATTTGTATCTGGATGTTTCTTTATTGGTCGATTAAATTGTACTGCATTTAGTGCTTTTCCACTACTTATATCTATACCTACACCAACTGCACCTTGATGAAGGTTTGCCTTTCCATCACTTTGGGAAGTTGATAATCTCATCATTGCAAAAGCAGGATATCCCCTATAAACAATAACCCTAACATCAGGAACACCCTCATAGCTAAAGCCATCAAAAGCATCATCAAAATTTACAATCTTTTCAAATAAAGCTATATCGTTTTTACCACCTAGTGAGTACAAACCACTTAAAATATTTGAGATATGTCTTCTTATATCTGAACTACTCAATACATCTCCACTAGGTTTTATATATTTTCCATCTTTACAATCAACTATAACTAAAATACCCTTACCACCACTTCCTTGTGCTGGTTTGATAACGAACCCTTTTTCATTTTTTATAAATTTAAAAAACGATTTAACTTCAACTTGAAACTGTATATAACCCAAAAGCTCTGGAACTGCTAAATTGTGTTCATATGCCAAATGTTTAGTTTTTAGTTTATCATCAACTAAAGGGTAATCTCTTCTATCGTTGTATTTACCAATAAAGTTGATATTTCTATTATTCATACCTAAAATACCAAGTTTTTTTAGTTTAAAAGGGTTCGCAAAAAACATTTTATTTTTCTACCATAGTTTTAAATCTATACAGTTCACTCAACCTATAACCACTATATCTACCACATAAAATAGTTAAACCTAAGACAATCAATAAAACCTCAGGAAAATTAAATGTTATAAAACTAAGTGTTTTATCAGTCATTGCAAAATATGCAATAATTGCCACTATTAAAGAACCTCCACCTTGTTGGAAAACCTCTTTTGCTCCCTCTTCTTCCCAAAGTATTGACATCCTTTCAATGGTCCAAGAAAGCCATCCTATAAGAGATAGCTTAAACGAAAGGTGAATTTTAAAAAGACAATAGTTTATTAACAATAAATTTTAAAAGAACTAAAGAAGAATACAATCTTCTTTGGTTTCATCTTCTGAGCACTTA
>Ga0208300_100417_pt1 | contig 32226 bp, 23 predicted proteins | sample 23_taG_FD_184096 | JGI IMG/M metagenome (GOLD analysis project Ga0208300, IMG submission 184096) | Marine viral communities from Cariaco Basin, Caribbean Sea - 23_WHOI_OMZ (SPAdes) (version 2) | ecosystem: Environmental > Aquatic > Marine > Oceanic | place: Caribbean Sea: Cariaco Basin...
AACGAAACAGCGCCGATGATAGTGTGGCATTTGCCATGTGAAAGTAGGACATCGCCAGGCTCCAAATTAGAGAAAGCCCGATTCGAAAGAGTCGGGCTTTTTTGCGTTTTAGCTGTCAGCTTTCAGCCATCAGACATCAGCTGAACTGCGGGGTTGTTTAGTACAGAGACTCCCTCAGCACTCTCTGTTCATTCTCCAGGTAGGTTGGGTAGAGCGGAGCGAAACCCAACACGAGTTAGCGAGTTTCTAGTTAGCAAGGGTAAAGTTGAATTGTTGGGTTGTTTAGTAGAGAGTCACCCACAGCAACAACCCCCGTAGGAGGCACTTCAGTGCCGAATTCAGACCATAACAAGCATATTCATGGCAGAAGCCATTCCTACGTGATGCGTATCTCAGACGGCAGATAATAGATGTCAGTTGATCTACCGAGTTGTCAGGTAACTGAGTCTCCCTCAGTAACAAAGCCTCGTAGGAGGCACTTCAGTGCCGAATTCAAACTATAACAAAAACATTCATGGTTAAAGCCATTCCTACAAGTACACTTAGCCTATAACCTCCGGCTGAGGGTGACGCAGCACCAAACACCCACACCGAGCGGCTGATCGCTGACGGCTGAAAGCTGATAGCTGATAGCTGATAGCTCTGTGTTGGGTTTCGCTGCGCTCTACCCAACCTACGCCACGCCTTCCAACTTTCCAGTTACTAACAAAAAAGCCCAGCAGGCTTCCCTGCTGGGCTTTTTAAAGTTTAAGCTTTGACTATTTAATCATGCTGTAGATAAGCGCAAATACGGCTAGAGAGCCAGCTGTTAATACGAACAGTGTGCTCAAGCGGTTTCTGTATTTGTGTAAGCTAGGCACCTTATATACGGCAATCATTGGCATGATGAAAAGGATCATGGCGATGATAGGGCCTGATAGCTGATCCATCATGTCTAAAATACTTGGGTTGATCACTGAGCAATACCAAATAGCGAAGAACATGATGACAGTGCCAATCTTATCAACAAGCTTAGGGTTCATATGCGCTTGTTTACTGACTAAGCCGTTGAAGCTTTCACGGGCACCTAAAAAGTGACCTAAGAACGATGAGGTAATCGCGATAAAGGCAACTAATGGCCCTAAGGTCGCAATAAACGAGTTATCAGTAATATTGGCAAGGAATGACAAGATAGATACGTTATCTGCTTTTGCTTGTACCATTTGCTCACTAGAAAGCGACAGCACGCATGAAAAAACAAATAATAAAACAAATACAATTAACAATAAGCTGGTGCGCTTCAGAATTGCTTCTGACTTCATTTTGGCATTGTCGCCATAGTGAGCGCGCTGTACATGTACAAAGCTTGATATTGCAGCGGCATGGCTAAACGAGAATACAATGATAGGTATTGATAGCCAAAGTGTTTTCATGAAACCTGAAAACTCAGGGATTGATACATCAGGCATTTGCCAGCTTGGGATCAAGTAAATCGATAAGAAGAACAGGATAGCGACGAGAGGATAAACAAGAATAGCAAAGGCACGTAACATGAGTGCTTCGCCACCTAACATTAGGCTGATCATACCGCCAACGAGCAGGCCAGATAACAGCACGCGTGGGGGTGACTCCATACCTAATTGATTAACGATAAAGCTGTCTACAGTATTGGTTAAGCCAACACCATAAATAAGTAAGATAGGGAAGATAGATAGAAAATACAGTAAAGAAATCAGGCGTCCTGCATTAATGCCAAAGTGTTCTTCTACTACATCGGTAAAGTCTGCTTCAGGCTTTTTTGATGATAAAACAAAGCGGGCTAAGCCTCTGTGAGCTAAGTAAGTCATCGGAAAGGCAAGGCATGCCATGATAATTAAAGGCCAAAATCCGCCGATGCCGATATTAATTGGTAAGAATAAAATCCCTGCACCGACTGCGGTGCCAAATAAACTTAACACCCACTGGGTGTCATGAAGATTCCATTTTGAGTTACTACTTGTTGTCGATGCATCATACTGCATAGCATCTTGATGTGTGTTCATTAGCACTCCACTATTAGAATAATAATTGTCGCGCAGCATATAGAAAAGCGACTAAGAATGCATGTTTTAGCGTTGTATTTAAATAACTATGCTGTAAGGAGAGACTTACAAAGGAAAAAGTTGGGCTTATTGAGATAAGCCCAATTAAGCTATTTATTCTGCAGCTGCAAGTGCGCGAGCTTTAATGTCTGCGGCAAATGCTAAACCTTTCTTAAAACGCGCTTCAGCTGCTGTGATTTCACTTTCATCGCCATTAGCAGCAAGCACCCCTTGTGAAAGGGCTTTATAAAGTGCAGTAATTTGTGCCTCGTAACCGGCTTCAATTGCTTTTTCAACAGTCGTCATGGTTATTCCTTTAATAGATTAAGAGAGCAAAATATTATAGGAACAAGGACTTATTATCTAGGTGGGTTTCACTATTAAGTGGTAGGCGTTAAATCTATAGACTTACTTTGAGATGATAAGAAAGGTGCTGGGTTTCGCTACGCTCAACCCAGCCTACGATATTAAACGGAACGTTTTTAGTCCTGTAAAGCCGATACGACAAAATACGGATTCAGATACTCTTCTTTACTGTTATACAGTAGTGGGCTGCCATCGAGTTTGCTAACCGTTGCGCCTGCTATTTCAGCAATCGCATGACCTGCTCCGGTATCCCACTCACAGGTTGGGCCAAGGCGTGGGTATATATCTGCACTCCCTTCGGCAACAAGGCAAAGTTTTAGTGAGCTGCCTTTTGAAACCATTTCTACATCTTCAAACTGTTTTACGAATTCAGCTAAATCAGGAGAGGGGTGTGAACGACTGCCGACAACACGGATAAGCCCTTTATTTGGTTTACGGGTTACCTTAAGTTCGATACGCTCATCACCTTTATCTTTAAAGGCACCTATTGCTTCTGCAGCAATATACGACACACCTAATGCCGGTGCATCGACAACGGCCAATACCGGTTTACCTTTTTCAATCAAGGCAATGTTTACAGTGAACTCGCCATTCTTTTTAATGAACTCTTTGGTGCCATCAATTGGGTCTACTAACCAGTAGCGTTGCCAAGTTTGACGGATATCCCAGCTAATATCAGCGCTTTCTTCGCTTAGAATTGGTACATCAGGGGTGAGATGTTGTAAGCCATTCACAATCACTTTGTGAGCTGCTAGGTCGGCGTCGGTCACTGGGCTTTCATCAGCTTTGTACTCAACATTAAAGTCCTTTTCGTAAATCCCCATTATTGCACTGCCGGCTTGGCGTGCGAGGAGTAAGATTTCTTCTAGCAGTTCCGTTTGATTCATGACTTAACCTATAATTTGCTGTTGTTTTAAATACGCTACCAGTTCTTGCACCGATTGGTCTAGGCTGTTTTTACTGGTATCGATTTTAATTTCTGGCGATGTAGGGATTTGATAGTCTGAGTCGATACCTGTGAAGTGCTTAATTTCACCTGCACGCGCTTTTTTATAAAGCCCTTTAGGGTCGCGTGTTTCACACACGTCGAGCGGGGTATCTAAAAATACCTCAATAAACTCACCATCCTCTACTAAGTTTCTTACCATATCGCGTTCGCTTTGGAATGGCGAAATAAATGCGGTTAATACCACAAGACCGGCATCGACCATTAGCTTGGCAGTTTCACCTACGCGACGAATGTTTTCCACGCGGTCTTCATCAGTAAAGCCAAGATCTTTACATAAGCCATGACGCACATTGTCGCCATCAAGTAGGTAGGTGTGAACGCCTAACTGGTTTAATGCGCTTTCTAGTGCGTTAGCAACTGTACTTTTGCCTGAACCTGAAAAACCTGTGAACCATAAAATGGCAGGCTTATGCTTTTTTTGCTCACTACGCTGTGATTTGCTAATGGCGTAATTATGCCAAACAATATTTTCATCCATTGTCTTTACTCTCGTTATTGAAATGGGAATACCAGTGGTATGAGTGTTAAAACCGTAATCGAGTAAATAATCGATAAAGGTAAGCCCATGGCAATGTAATCTTTAAGGCGGTAATTTCCCGCGCTGTAAACCATCAAGTTAGTTTGATAACCAAATGGCGAAATGAAGCTCGCTGATGCACCAAATGCGACAGCCATAATAAAAGGCAACGGTGATACATCAAAACCAACGGCGAGTGCATACGCTACCGGAAACGAAAGCGCTGCAGCGGCATTGTTGGTAATGAGTTCGGTAAATAAAACCGTCATTAAGAATATGGCGATAAATGCGCCGTAAGGCCCAAAGTCACCTAATACGTATAACATGGCCGACGAAATTTCACCGGCAAGGCCTGTGCCTATCATGAGTTTGGCAAGGCCAATGGCACTACCGACTACTGCGAGTAACTCTATTGGGAAGCGACGTTTTACTTCACTTAGCTTGATTGTGCCCGTTAGCATTAAACCGATAAGAAGAACGAGTAGGCCTTTTACTAATGGCACTAGGCCAACAATACTTAACCCTAATACGGTTGCAAAACTTGCTAACACAATATTTGATTGCTTAGGTTTTAAATGGGTTTGTAAATCAAGGCCTGATATATAAACAAACTCGCGTTTTAAATTGGGCAGCGAGTAAAATGCTTTGCCAGGAGCAAGGATCAAGGAATCACCCGCTTGCAGTTGAACTTTACCTAAGCCACCTTGTAAACGGTCATGGCCGCGGCGAATGGCAATAACGGCTGCATGAAATTGTTCACGAAAGCGAATTTCTTTAATTGTTTTACCAATGTATTTTGATGAATGACTAACAACAACTTCAACTAGGTGCTCAACGTCTTTCTCATGTTTGTCGTGTACAACTTTTAAGCCATCAAATTGGGTGAGCAGAGGTACTGACTTTATATCACCTACAAAAAGCAGTACGTCACCTTCTTTAATAACTTGTTTTGGGGTAACCGCGCAAATACGTTTATCACCACGGATTATTTCGGCTAAGAACAAGTCTTTTAATTCACGAAGGCCATTTTCCTCAACACTTTTACCAATTAGTTTAGAGCCTGTTTCGACTTTACCTTCAAGGTAAAAGGGCACCACTTCTTGGTCATTTTTACCGTTATCTGGTAAATACTTGAGCATCACTAAAATAGTGATAAGTCCAACACTTAATGCGCCTAAACCAATCAAGGTAAAATCAAAAAAACCAAGTGGCTCCATGCCCGCTTCAACGGCAAAGCCATTAACAATTAAATTGGTTGAGGTACCTATCAGGGTGATCGTGCCACCTAAAATGGCAGTGTACGATAAAGGCAACAAAAGCTTAGACGGTGAATGTGTCGGGCTTTCTTTTATTGCACTGATAAGCGATGCTACTACTGCTGTATTATTAGTAAATGATGATAAAAAGGCAGTTGATAAACCCAGTTTTGTCACCGAACTTATCAGGCTACCTTTCGAAAGAGACTGAGCAAGCTTTTGCACTAACGTGGTTTTTTCTACCGCTATCGAAACGAGTACAAGTAGAATAAGAGTAATTAAAGAAGGATTTGCATAGTTAATTAGCATATCTTCAAGGCTGATCAGCCCAGCTAAATAACTAATACCAATGGCGCCGACAAATAACCATGCAGGTTTTAGTCGAGTGCCAAAAAGGCACCCGACTAATACCAGCATAATGCCTGTTAATACCAGCTGTTGATACATGCTTTTTACTTCCTATAACAGGCGAATGGTGATTATTTAAGCTTAGTTATATCAAGCGCTTGCCAATGAGGGAAGTGCTTGCGTACTAATGCGTTAAATTCAACTTCAAAATCGCTAAAGTTACTTTGTTGCTCTTCGGTGCTAAGTAATTGTTCAATCATACCTGCAGCAACGGTCAGGTTAGATAAGCGATCAATTAGGATAAATGCACCTGTTTCATGGTTGTTATGGTACTCATCAGCCAAAATTGTTTCTGTAAGCTCTAGGGTTACAATGGCAATTTCGTTAAGCTGTAATGAGTCAGCTTGACCATGCTCTAGGGTATTAACATCAATCGTGTGATCGATCTTTCTTACCACTGCCGAGGTATTTTTGCTGCCTAACTTAAAGTTGTAGCTTTTACCTAATACTAACGGTGCTTCATGCATCCATACTAATTTAGCTTGAATACGGTTTGTTACAGCAGCATTTGAGGCTGCTGGTACAATCACATCGCCACGACTGATATCAATTTCGTCGTTTAACGTTAAGGTAATTGCTTGGCCTGCTTCAGCGGTATCTAGGTTACCATCGAAAGTGACAATCTCTTTAATGCTCGAGCTTTTACCCGATGGTAATACTTTCACTGCATCACCCACGCTAAGTTTGCCAGACGTTAAAGTGCCTTGGAAACCACGGAAGTCTAAGTTCGGGCGTACTACATATTGCACTGGTAAGCGGGCTTCAAACCCGTTATCAATTTCAGCTGCTGGTGAGTCTTCAAGTAACTCCAGCAGTGGCTTTTCTGTGTAATAAGGTGTGTGCTCTGAGCGTGTTACTACGTTGTCACCTTTTAGCGCTGACATCGGCACAAATTTGATATTAGTGACGTTTAGCTGCTCTGCAAACTTAAGGTAGTCGGCTTTGATTTTCTCGTATACCGTTTCATCGAAATCGACGATATCCATCTTATTGATAGCAACAACAAACTGCTTAATACCTAATGAGTCACAGATAAAGCTATGACGCTTAGTTTGTACTTGTACGCCGTAACGAGCGTCAACTAGGATAATCGCCACGTCACTAGTTGATGCGCCGGTCACCATGTTGCGTGTGTATTGCTCATGTCCTGGCGTATCAGCAATAATGAATTTACGTTTTGCTGTAGAGAAGTAACGATAAGCAACGTCAATGGTAATACCTTGCTCACGCTCAGCTTGAAGACCATCTACAAGGAGTGCTAAATCAAGCTCTTCACCGGCATTACCGACTTTTTCATTGTCTTTATGCAGGGCTGCAAGTTGGTCTTCATAAATTTGGTGGCTGTCGTGTAAAAGGCGGCCAATCAGCGTTGATTTACCGTCATCTACACTACCACAAGTCAGCATGCGTAAAAGGCTTTTGTCTTGTTGACGCGCAAGGTAGGCGTCGATGCCTAGCTCTCTTACTTCATTAATCGTGTCGTTTGTTTTAGACATTAGAAATAGCCCTCACGTTTTTTCTTTTCCATTGAACCAGCAGAGTCGTGATCAATCACGCGGCCTTCACGCTCAGAAGAGGTAGAAAGCAGCATCTCTTCAATAATTTCAGTTAAGGTTCCTGCTGTTGATTCCACAGCACCCGTTAGCGGGTAACAACCAAGAGTACGGAAACGGACCGATTTCATTTGCGGTACTTCACCTTCTTCTAAAGGCATACGTTCGTCATCAACCATAATAAGCGTGCCGTTACGCTCAACTACAGGGCGTTCTTTGGCAAGATAAAGTGGAACCATTTCAATGTTTTCTTGGTAGATGTACTGCCAAATATCAAGCTCAGTCCAGTTAGAAAGCGGGAATACACGAATACTTTCGCCCGGGTTAACTTGGCTGTTATACGTATTCCAAAGCTCTGGACGTTGGTTTTTTGGATCCCATCTGTGGTGTTTGTCACGGAATGAGTAAACACGCTCTTTAGCACGTGATTTCTCTTCGTCACGACGTGCACCACCAAACGCAGCATCAAAGCCGTATTTGTCTAACGCTTGCTTTAAGCCTTGCGTTTTCATGATGTCGGTGTGTTTAGCTGAGCCATGCACAAATGGATTGATATCAATCGCTAAACCTTCTGGGTTTTTATGGACGATTAAATCAAAACCATACTCTTTAGCAAGGCGGTCACGAAACTCAATCATTTCCTTAAACTTCCAGTTGGTATCAACGTGTAAAAGTGGAAATGGAATTTTTGCTGGGTAAAACGCTTTACGCGCTAAGTGTAATAACACGGATGAATCTTTACCGATAGAATAAAGCATCACCGGGTTTTCAAACTCAGCAGCAACTTCGCGCATGATTTTGATACTTTCAGCTTCTAATTGCTGAAGGTGTGTTAAAGCCATTGTTAGTCGTCCTACTAAAATGATTAAAAGTTAAATTAAGCTACGCCAGTTAAAGGCTGGGCAAAGCTGCTGGTTTGCTCGGTTTGACCAAACCATGCAAGCTGATGGTGCAATGATGCAACTTCGCCAATAATTAATAAGGCGGGTGAAATAATGCTATGGCGCGAAATCAAATCTGCCAGCTCACCTAATTGCCCTGTAACCACACGTTGTTCTTTACGTGTGCCGTTTTCGATAATGGCAACGGGTGTGTCTGCACCGCGGCCATGTTTTAATAATTGTGCTTGAATATGTGGTGATTTAATCACCCCCATATAAATCGCTAAGGTCTGATTTGGTTTGGCAAGTGACTGCCAATCTAATTCTTGACCATCTTTTTTACAGTGACCCGTTACAAACTGAATGGCTTGGGCATGATCTCTGTGAGTAAGTGGAATGCCAGCATAAGCACTACAACCTGCAGCAGCAGTAATACCCGGTACGATTTGGTAACGTACTTGATTAGCTGCGAGAACTTGCACCTCTTCACCACCACGGCCATAAATAAACGGGTCGCCACCTTTAATACGGCATACTTTTTTGCCTTGCTTGGCAAAATCGACCAGCATCTGGTTAGTATCTTCTTGTGCAACACTGTGATCGCCTAAACGTTTACCCACGCAAACCAAATCGGCATCACGGCGCACTAAATCCATAATTTCATCAGAAACCAAGTAGTCATATACAACCACGTCGGCTTGTTGCATTAATTGTAGTGCTTTTAGCGTTAATAGCTCTGGGTCGCCCGGGCCAGCACCAACAACATACACTTCGCCTTCAGGCTCAGGCTTGGCATCTAACATCTGCTCTAGCTGCGCTGTGGCAGCTTCGGTATTACCCGCTTGAACTTTGCTCACGACTGATGAATCAAATACGCCTTCCCAAAACTGGCGACGATCGGCAAAGTGTTTAAAGCGTTGTTTTACTTTGTCACGGAAGCTGCCCACTAAACTTGCTAGTGGCCCAATATGCTGTGGAATAAGCGTTTCGAGTTTTTCACGTAAACGACGTGCTAAAACTGGCGCTGTACCGGCGCTTGAAATTGCAATTGTGATCGGGTCACGGTCAACAATTGATGGAAAAATAAAGCTGCACTTAGGTTGGTCATCTACCACGTTTACGAAGATATTGCGTGCATTGGCAAGCTTAAACACATCCTCATTTACGCTGTCGATATCAGTAGCAGCAATCACTAGCATCTGTTGCTCTAAATACTGCTCTTTGAAAAAGTCGTTAATAAGCGTTACATCACCTTGCTTTGCAAGCTCTTGTAGTTCATCACAAAATGCAGGGGCGACTAAGGTCACGTTGGCGCGGGCTTTTAAAAATGCTCGGCACTTGCGTAACGCAACATCCCCACCGCCGACTACCAGAACAGGCTTGTCGTCTAATTTGGTAAAGATTGGTAAATATTGCACTTTGTCTACACCCCTAAAACACATTGAATAAACTGCTTATTGCAGGTAAGCAGAATATAGTGCTCCATATAAAGTAAAAAATAATTAAAACCAAGTTTATATAGCTAAAAGTTATATATGGTGGTTGTGTTTGGCTTAAGGCTTAGTTAACAAGGGATTGCGGCGAGTTACAAGTAAATTAGTTGCCTTATGGTGATTAGTTATGATTTATAGCCGAATGATAAAAATTTGCTACTATAGGTCACTAAGATAGCAACAAAAAAGTAAACGTAATGAATAAAACACAAACAATCGCTGCTCAAGCGGTGGCGCTGATGGACTTAACAACTCTGAATGACACCGACACCACAGAATCAATTAATAACTTGGTTGCTAGTATTGAGCCAAAACTGGGCATCCCTGCGGCGGTTTGTGTGTACAGCCAATTTGTTAGTGACGCTAAACTGGCACTCGCTGAGCGTGAACTTCAGCACGTAAAAGTGGCGACAGTTACAAACTTTCCTGATGGGGAGCAGCCTCTAGAACAAGTGATAAATGAAACACTGTTTGCCATTGAGCGCGGAGCCGACGAAATTGATTTAGTGATCCCCTATAAAGCACTGATTGCCGGTGATGAGCGCAAAGTTTTAGAGTATGTCAAAGCGTCAAAAGAGGCATGTGGCAGCCAAGCGCAACTTAAAGTCATTATCGAAAGTGGCGAATTAACCGATGATCTTATTGCAACGGCAACTAAGCTGGCAATTAATGGCGGTGCTGACTTCGTTAAAACCAGTACCGGTAAAGTGGCTGTTAATGCAACGCTAGCTGCAACAGCCATCATGTTAAATACCATTAAAGCGACTGGTAAAAAGGTTGGTTTTAAGGCAGCTGGGGGAGTCAGAACAGTCACTGATGCTGCTGAGTATTTAGCCTTAGCCGAATCAATCATGGGTGAAGCGTACTTACAGCCAGAGCTATTTCGTTTCGGCGCTTCTGGGTTATTAAGTGATGTATATGCGACATTAAATGAATCGTGAGAGTGAACAAGAAAAAATAGCACTCGAGCATAGTGCGGCAAAGCTATTTTTACGCTGCTACGAAAAGCAGTTTGGTGTAACCATGCGTAATATCTGGCATAACACACCAAGTAAACCAGATGTGAGTTGTTATAAAGGTGATGAACGGCTCGATATTGAAATAGCGCATTTATATGCCAGTGAAACAGAAGCGATGGCGGTGCTAGGTCGCCCGCTGTCTATCTCAATGCAACGCGATCTCGCTGAAATGGCTTTAGCACCGAGTAACGAACGTTTGCACTGTGCTTTGCATCGATTGCTGGCACAAAAAGCTAAGAAACATTACGAGTCTTCGCAGCCTTGGTTATTAATTCGAAATGCCAGTACTATATGGCATTTTGATGATTTTAAGTCAGTACTTACTCACCTTGATGTGCCTAAGCAGCATCCCTTTCAACAAATTTGGTTGTTATGTGATTTTTATCGTGGTGAGTTGTTGCAAGTAGTGTGATATGTAGCAGGTTAGTGTAGTGAAGGCGCCAATAAAAACGGTGATACAGCCAGTGCTAACACTGGCTGTAAGTTTACTCAGTCAAATTTAAACATGCTACCTAAGCTTTCTAAACTTGACTTGTTGGTTTTGGCAATACACTGTGTATCATCAAGGGATTTTTTGGTTGCTTCATCTGCAAGCCCCGTCACTTTTAGCTTATTTTCTTGCTGATATTCAGTGAGCGCAATCACAGTGGCTTGATCATACTTTACGTCTTCAACGTCAAATTCTTCATAGTGTGGTTGCTGCTTCAAGTAACCTAAACACACTAAATTGAGTCGTGACATCGCCAGGTCTGTTTTTTCATAGTAAGGCATTCTGTGACTCGGAACAGTAACCGATGCTATTGGCGCTTTAGCCGGTGCTGCAGCTGTGGTTACTTTTAGTGGTGCAGGGGCCTTGTAGCCAGCTGCTATGGTGTTGTCGCTATTATAACGATAATAAGTTGTGGGCACTTTTGACTCTAAGAATTCAACGGCTTTTACGATTACTTCGCGCAATGCTTTTTCTTTTGGCGTGTTTGACCAGCCACTTAAATTTCCACCGACAAGTGCACCGCCAAAGTTAGTCGCTGCTGATGTGAAATCGAAGTCTTTACTGCCACCTTCAACGCTGGTTGCGGCTAGAATTCGCGAGGTGCGGGTATCAATTAGGCGTAAATCAATGGCCATGTGTGAGCCTGAGAAACCAGCCGATACTGAACTAAATACATCACCAATAAAACCACCGCTGCCTACACTGGCACCTGAACTATCATCATCGAACTCAGTAACTGCTGCAACTACCACGATTTCGGCACCTTCGATTTCACCATAAGCTGCTCCTGATGCTGCACTTACGCGCCCAGAAACAGCGAGGTCTTGCTCAGATAACACCGCATCGAGTGCTTGTCTTTCTAAAACAATAAATCGATTGGTACTGACTAATGCGGTTGTTAATTGATCTGCCATACCTTCACCGATTTCTTTTCGCCACCAACGCGAATCATTTGATTTATCGGTAAAGCGGGCTACAGCGATGCGAGCTTTTGGGCCGTTATATTGTTGCTGTGCGACTTCATTTACATTTGGACTATTTTTATTACTTGTTGATGTCGACGTGCTTTGACATGCACTCAGTGCTGCTGCAAATAACGTTAGCGAGATCGCCTTGTGTGTTTTTGTGAGCATATGATTTTCCTTAACTGATATCTCATACAGAAAACTGGCTAACAACAATGTGTGAGCTGTTTGAATTTTTATGGATATAAAGTAGGTAAATCAGTGGCTTGTTAATAGTACTCAGACGAAAACTTTATTCACTGACGCGAAAATCTGCTTGTTTTGTATATTTTTCTCGGTATTGCTTTGGTGAGATCCCATATTGCACTTTGAAGCTTCTTGCGAAGTAGCTTTGTGAACTAAAACCGTTATTTTGGGCAACTTGACCTATTGAGTATGAGCTATTAATAAGCTGCTTTGCTGCTAGTTCAATGCGTGTATTACGTAAATAATCTGAAGGAGTGAGGGAGTAGAGTGATTTCATCTTCAGCTGTAAAGCGCGAGCACTCATACACATTGCTGCGGCGAGCTGTTCAACTGAAAATCCTTCATCTTGATAGTGGGCTAACACCACTTGCTTGAGTTTTTCAGTAAAGCAGTAGTCTTTGTTTTGCACTACCATGGTCTCTGTGGGGCTCGTTGCTATGGGGGCGGCTAGTTGTGCAGTTAAGTGTTGATTTAATAGCTGGCGTAAACTTATCAGACTTTTAACGCGGCTGATCAAAAGAGTCGGTTCGAAAGGCTTACTCAAAAAGTCATCAGCTAACAAGTCAAGCCCTTTTAAGCGGCTTTGCGTATCTGCTTTTGCAGATAAAAGTAACACAGGGACATGGCTGGTGGCAGGATTTTCACGTAGTTTAGCCAGTAGCTGATAACCATCCATAACTGGCATCATCACATCACTAATAATGAGATCTGGTAATTCATCTTGGCAAAGGGAAATCGCGTGTTGGCCATCAGCAGCACAAAGGCAGTTAAATTCTTGATTAAATAAGCTGAGCAGTAGCTGTGTCATATCATGATTGTCTTCAACAATGAGAAGGGTTTGTTTAGCACTGCGATGTTCTAAGGTCGTTTTGCTCTGGTTGGTGTTCATAACAACCGGCAATGAAACACTAAAGCAGCTACCTTTACCTATCTCGCTGTGAAGTGTTATTTCTCCTCCATATGCTTCCACAAGTTGTTTTACTAATGTTAGGCCGATACCACTGCCTGATTCGATTGACGCTACACGTGTAAAGCGCTTAAAAACCTGATGCTGATCCTCAACAGCAATACCTATTCCGGTGTCGGTTATATTTATTATGGCTTGTTGCTGATTAACCGTTAGGCTTACGCTGACACTGCCACCTTCAGGAGTGTACTTTAAGGCGTTATTGATTAAGTTACTAAAAATAGAATGGGCGTGATTAGGTGCAATATTAGTCGCACATAATAAATGATCATTATCTTGAAAACTAAACTGTAAGTTTTTTTGCGCAAATAGCGGGGCGAAGTCGTGCGTAAGCTCGGTTAAAAAACGTGCTAATGAATATGGAGAAACAGTGTACACAGCAGTACTTGGTCGTTTGCTTAATTGCAGTAATTGATTAATAAGTTCAAGTAACCGTTGGCTGTTGCGTTTAATACTCGCGAGGTGTGTTTGTGATTGCGTGTCCTGATGTTGCTGTTGCAACTGACTGACAGGGGCAAGGATTAAACTCAGGGGCGTTTTTAGCTCATGACTAATGTTATCTAAGAATTGATCTTTTAATTTGTTTAACGCCACTTCTTTTTGTTTGTCTTGCTCAGCTAGTTTGCGTTTGTAAATTGCATTTAATAGTGACCAAGCCACGCTCAATACGGCAAGAAAATAAACCACGTATGCAATGGGGCTTTGCCACCAGGGCGGCACAACGGTCAATGCTAATAAAGACTTGGTTTGACTCCATTGTCCATACTGATCTTTTGCTTTAATTAGTAGTTCATATTGCCCAGCAGGGAGTTGTGGATAGTTGACTTGGCGAAGACTTGCGTCTGTATAGAGAAACTGCTCATCAAAACCTGCTAATTTATAGCCATATTGATAATGGTTTGGGCTTGCTGGATTTTGTAGAGCGCTAAACTTAAACCCGATGACTCCAGATGATTGCGGCAGAGAAAGCGTGTTAGTGGCATTTATAAGCAAATCAGATTGCTGATCAAAGTAACGCGTCTCAATCGCTTGGTTGTTGAGCAGCAACTCAGTTAAAACTGGGGTAGGTGGCGTATGAGTTAAATCTAACTGCTCAGGATAAAAGTGGTTAAAGCCATTGATGCCACCAAAATAGAGTTCGCCATCAGCAGCTTGAAAGCTCGCGCCGAGGATAAAAGATTGATGCTGAATACCTTGTTCGGGTAAAAATTGCTGTATTTTGCTGGTATGCGGTTGATAGCGGGATAAGCCACCATTTGTAGCAAGCCAAAGGTAACCCTGTTTATCAGCTAAAATATCAAAAATATTGTCATTTGCCAGACCATGTTGCTCTGTTATGTGCTTAACGGCAAAGGTCTGTTTGTCGACTTTATTTAGCCCTTGCATAGTGCCAACCCAAATAGTGTTTTTATTATCCAGTAATAAAGAGGTGACCATATTATGGCTGAGCGCATTTTGTTCTACTGAAGAAGAACGATCATTAAGGAGTGTAAAGTGCTCTGTGTCTATATCTAACTTGTTGAGTCCAGCACGCGTGCCTATCCAAAGTGCATTGTCATCATGATCATAAGCGAGTGTAAAAACAGTGTTGTTAGCTAGGCTGTTACGAGTAGGGTCATGTTGGAAGTGGCGGACACTTCCTGTGCTCGGGTCAAAGCGGGTAAGACCTTGGTTGCTGCCAAGCCAAAGTATATCGTTACCGTCACTCGCAATTGCGTAGACACGATTACTGCTTAACTGATGACTCTGCATCGAGAAGACCGCAAAGTCATCGCTGTCTTGTTGGTATTTAAGTAACCCGCCACCATAGGTTCCTACCCATAATTGCTGTTTATTATCTTCGTGTAGAGCAAAAATATTACTATTAGGGAGTTGAGACTTATAGTTTTTATAGCCATTTTCAGTTCGTAGATTAAGCCCGTCGCGAGTACCTACCCACAATTGGCCATTACTGCGCTTGATAATAGCGCGAATAAAGTTGTGGCTAAGAGAATCAGCGTTGAGAGTTTTTGTTTGATGAGAAAATTGCTGTTGAGAAGGATTGTAGCGCTGCACCCCAAAGCCATCACTACCAATCCATATAACGCCTTGAGGATCTTGATAAACTGACAATAAATAATCACTTTTCAACGAGTTTGTCAGTTGTGCGTCATGTCGATATTGGACTATATCCTGATGAATATTTTTGTCTTCTTCAAGAAAATAAATGCCTTTTCCATAACTTGTGATCCAAAGATTATTACTGCTATCAATTAAACTATCAGTGATCCAGACACCATTAAATCGTGCAATCTCATTGGTCGTGTCGTTTTTTGGGTCGAGCAGGTATAAGCCGTGTTTAGCGCCTACCAAAAGTTGCTGGTTTGCTAAAAGGTTGATGTGCCATAGTGCCGAGGTGATAGTGGCATGCTGTTCAAACTGTTTTGTAACACTATTGAACTTTATTAAGCCATGGCTGGTGGCAAGCCACAACTGGTTATTGTTTGTAACTATATCGCGAATAACAATATTTGGATTACCTGAGAGCTTGATTTGGAAATGTTCAACCTGCTGTTTAGGTAAATTAAACATCGTTAATTTACCTTGTTCATGGCCAAGCCACAGGTTGTCGAACTTATCAAACGCCATTGACCAGATTTTATCATCGCTAAGCGGCAGCAGTGAGCTGGACGAAGTATATGTGCTGAATTGCCCTGTTGTTGTATCTAAGCGGTTTAATCCTTTACTTGCAGTGGCAAACCAAAGCTGATTATTTTTATCTTGTAGACATGCGGTGACCCAATTACCTGAAATACTGCCTTTTAAACCCGTTGCTTTAAAACGTTTAAATTCGTAACCATCAAATCGATTTAAACCACCTTGGGTTGCAAACCACGTGAACCCTTGTGCATCGTTGATACTACAATTGATGGAGTTTTGGCTTAGCCCTTGTTGACTATCGAAGCTACTTAAATGCAGAGGACGAGCGCTGACTGAGTAACAAATCAGTAGCGTAATAGAGCAAAAAAAACGAAATAATAGGCTATGTTGAGCAGTCAAATTGAACGTCCATTTATTGTAATTGTTCCTATATCGGGTTGATGATAAACTGCTTTTTAATCAATGTTAATATTGATTTTTAATTCAGCAGGTGAGAATTTAACTTATGGGTATCTTTTACACTTGTGTTAATGAATTGCGTAAGTATAATAGGCATCCACTTTGCAGGGGCGTAGTTCCAATTGGTAGAACAGCGGTCTCCAAAACCGACGGTTGGGAGTTCGAATCTCTCCGCCCCTGCCACTTTTACACAATGTGTGAAGTCTGAAATTAAAAATCGGTTTAAACAAGTCTGTTTTTAAGTTTAGATTTTAATGGATTAACCCTGCCAGTGCGCAGGGTTGTTGTGTCTGTAGTTAAGGTAAAAATATTATGAGCACGAATGTAGAAACTCCATCGAATGCGATGGATTCAGTAAAGTGGATTGTAGCTATTGCGCTACTAGCAGGCGCAGTCGTTGGTAACCACATGTATGCAGACCAATCTGTATTATTACGTGCTATTGGTGTAGTGGTTGCTGTTGCAGCGGGTTTAGGCATTGCCTCACTAACTGAAAAAGGTCGTACTTTTATTGCATTTGCAAAAGAAGCACGTATCGAAGTACGTAAAGTTGTGTGGCCAACACGCCAAGAAACAACACATACGACATTAATTGTAATGGTTGCAACTGTGATTATGGCACTTATCCTTTGGGGATTAGATGGCATTTTATTCCGCGCAGTAGGCTTTTTAACTGGATTGGAGATCTAATCCCATGTCGGATGAGAAGAACGAAAAGAAACTACGTTGGTACGTAGTACAAGCTTTCTCTGGTTATGAGAAGCGTGTAGCACAAACCATTCTTGAGCATATCAAGATCGAAGGTTTGGAAGATAGTTTTGGTGAAGTATTAGTACCAACTGAAGAAGTTGTTGAGATGCGTGCAGGTCAAAAGCGCAAATCTGAGCGTAAATTCTTCCCAGGTTACGTACTAGTTCAAATGGACATGAACGATGCAAGCTGGCACTTAGTAAATAGCACTGCACGTGTTATGGGCTTCATTGGTGGTACGTCTGATCGTCCTGCGCCAATTAGCCAAAAAGAAGCTGACCGCATCTTAAACCGTCTTCAAGAAAACTCAGAAGCACCTAAGCCGGCTACATTATTTGAGCCAGGTGAAGTTGTTCGTGTTATCGATGGTCCGTTTGCAGACTTCAGCGGTGTTGTTGAAGAAGTGGATTACGAAAAGAGCCGCGTAAAAGTGTCTGTGCTTATCTTCGGTCGTTCGACACCTGTTGAGCTTGAGTTTGGTCAAGTTGAACAAGACAAGTAAGTAAAAAATTAAAGCTGCCAAAATCGTTTAATATTTTGGCAATAAGCTTGAAAAAGGCCGCTGATTAACTTATAATCAGCGGCCTTTTTGTGTTAGGGCAAGTTGCGACTTGTTTTTATCACGAAAAGTGAGAACCAATTTTTAAACTGGGAAGCCGTTAGAGTACGCGTCCTCGCGCGCACAAGGCTATGACCCACCAAATGAGGTATTTATTATGGCTAAAAAAGTTGAAGCTATTATCAAGCTACAAGTTGCCGCTGGTATGGCTAACCCTAGTCCTCCAGTAGGTCCAGCACTAGGTCAACACGGTGTAAACATCATGGAATTCTGTAAAGCGTTCAACGCACGTACAGAGTCTATCGAAAAAGGCGCTCCAGTTCCTGTAGTGATCTCTGTTTACGGTGACCGTTCTTTCACGTTCGAAATGAAAACTCCACCGGCTGCTTACTTACTTAAGAAAGCTGCAGGCATCAAATCAGGCTCAGGCCGTCCTAACACTGAAAAAGTGGGTACAGTTACACGTGCTCAACTTGAAGAAATCGTTGAGACAAAACGACCTGACCTTACAGCGGCTGATATGGACGCTGCGGTTCGCACTATCGCAGGTTCTGCGCGTGCGATGGGCTTGAACGTAGAGGACTAAGATAATGGCAAAATTAACTAAACGTATGCGTACAATCCGCGAAAAAGTGGATGCGACTAAAGATTACGAAATCAATGAAGCAGTTGCTCTTTTAAAAGAGTTAGCGACAGCTAAATTCGTAGAAAGTGTTGACGTTGCTGTTAACCTTGGTATCGATGCTCGTAAATCTGACCAAAACGTTCGTGGTGCTACTGTACTACCTAACGGTACTGGTCGTGAAGTTCGTGTTGCTGTATTCACACAAGGCGCTAACGCAGACGCTGCGAAAGAAGCTGGTGCTGAATTAGTGGGCATGGAAGATCTTGCTGATCTAGTTAAGAAAGGCGAGATGAACTTTGACGTTGTTGTTGCATCTCCAGACGCTATGCGTGTTGTTGGTCAACTAGGTCAAATCTTAGGTCCACGTGGTCTAATGCCAAACCCTAAAACTGGTACTGTAACGCCTAACGTTGCAGAAGCAGTTAAAAACGCGAAAGCAGGTCAAGTTCGTTACCGTAACGACAAGAACGGTATCATCCATACTACTATCGGTAAGGTTGATTTCACTGCTGAGCAACTTCAACAAAACCTTGAAGCTCTTATTGTTGCGCTTAAGAAGGCTAAACCTTCTCAAGCAAAAGGTACTTACGTGAAGAAAGTAACTATCTCTACAACAATGGGCGCAGGTGTTGCTGTTGACCAAAACTCACTAAGCACGACTGTTGCTTAATTAAGAGTTTACATGGCGTGAAATTTGAACTATAATTTTGCGCCATTTTGTTGAGAAAGTTAATTTCAAAACAAGTAAAGAATTCGGGTTGAAGTCCATAATTTCGTAATGCCTTCGGGTAAAAACGATAAATTGGGCTTCCGTCCAAGACCGTAGGCGGCCCTAGGCCTTAATCATTTTACCTACGTAGACGGTGTGAATCCCCAGATAGATTTTTCCTAATCTTCTGGCTCTCGCCGTAAAAAGCATCTCCATCATTGATGGGGAAGAGTAGAACAGGGAAGCCAATATCGGCGACCCATTAAACCAGGAGTAACACCCATGGCTTTAAATCTTCAAGGCAAAAAAGCAATTGTTGCTGAAGTCAACGAAGCAGCCACTGGTGCTCTTTCTGCAGTTGTTGCAGATTCTCGTGGTGTAACAGTTGGTGCTATCACTGCCCTTCGTAAAGAAGCTCGTGAAGCTGGTGTATGGATGAAAGTTGTTCGTAACACTCTAGCTAAACGTGCTGTTGAAGGTACAGATTTTGAGTGCCTTTCTGACTCATTTGTTGGTCCAAGCTTAATCGCTTTCTCTTCAGAGCACCCTGGTGCTGCTGCGCGTATCTTCTCAGATTTCGCGAAGAAGAACGAGAAATTCGAAGTTAAGACGGCTGCATTTGAAGGTAACGTAGTAGACGCAGCTATGCTAGCAACTCTACCTACTTACGACGAAGCTGTTGCACGCTTAATGAGCGCTATGAAAGAAGCGTCTGCAGGTAAATTGTGTAAAACAATTGAAGCAGTACGTGTACAGAAAGAAGAGCAAGCTGCTTAATTTTAAGCTGTTTTTTTGTTCACTTTCGGTGTAATATTTTTTTTGGACTAAAATTAGTCCGTAATAATTAGGAAATTTGTAATGTCTGTAACTAAAGACCAAATCCTTGATGCTATTGCTGAAATGTCAGTAATGGACGTTGTTGCTCTAGTTGAAGCAATGGAAGAAAAATTCGGCGTAACTGCAGCTGCTGCTGTTGTTGCTGGTCCAGCTGCTGAAGCTGCTGAAGAGAAGACTGAGTTCGACGTAATCCTTGCTGGCGCTGGCGCTAACAAGGTTGCAGCTATCAAAGCTGTACGTGGTGCAACTGGTCTTGGCCTTAAAGAAGCTAAAGCACTTGTTGAATCAGCTCCTGCACCTATCAAAGAAGGTGTATCTAAAGAAGAAGCTGAAGCACTTAAGAAAGATCTTGAAGAAGCTGGTGCTGAAGTTGAGATCAAGTAATCTAGCTTACGCTAGGTTCGCTGCCTGAGAAATCAGGCAAGGGCTGGTGATTATTTAATCACCGGCCTTTTTGCGCTATAGAGCGACACAATCCTGTAGCGCAAATAAAATCTAATTTTCTCTTTACTTTCAAGTTGTTACCTCTTTTGGTGTTGAAAGTGGCAGAGCAAAATAGAACAACAATTTAATGTTGTACATCTTGGCATAGATGCCAGTTAAGTCTGTTCTTACAAGAACAGGTCGGGTCAAAGATCAGCAAGCTGAGGAACCCCATGGCTTACTCTTATTCTGAAAAGAAACGTATCCGTAAGGATTTTGGTAAACGTCCACAAGTTTTGGATATACCTTTCTTACTGTCGACGCAGTTAGAATCGTTTAAAAAATTCTTAGTCCCTGACGCTGATGGCGATCACGGTTTGGAAGCTGCTTTCCGTTCTGTGTTTCCGATCAAAAGCTACTCGGGAAATTCTGAGCTTCAATACGTAAGTTATCGTATTGGTGAGCCAGTATTCGATGTAAAAGAATGTCAAATTCGCGGTGTGACTTATTCTGCTCCACTTCGCGTAAAATTGCGTCTTGTGGTGATGGACAAAGAAGCACCAGGCACAGTTAAAGACATTAAAGAGCAAGAAGTTTACATGGGCGAAATTCCGCTCATGACTGATACCGGTACCTTTGTAATCAATGGTACAGAGCGTGTTATCGTTTCTCAGCTACACCGTAGCCCTGGTGTATTCTTTGATAACGACCGCGGTAAAACTCACTCGTCAGGTAAAGTACTTTATAACGCGCGTGTAATTCCTTACCGTGGTTCATGGTTAGACTTCGAGTTTGATGCAAAAGATAACCTATATGTACGTATTGACCGTCGTCGTAAATTACCGGCGTCTATCATCTTACGTGCACTAGAGTTCTCTACAGAAGAAATCCTAGATATCTTCTTTGATACTACTGCGTTTGAAGTTACTGACGGTAAAGTTCTTATGGAACTTGTACCTTCACGTTTACGTGGTGAAACTGCCGCTTTTGATATCAAGAGCGATGACGGTGAAGTCCTTGTTGAAGCGGGTCGTCGTATTACTGCGCGTCACATCAAGAACATCGAGAAAAAAGGTATTAACCAATTAGAAGTACCTCACGAGTACATCATTGGTCGTGTTGTAGCTAGAAACTACGTTGACGAGTCAACGGGTGAGATCATCGCAAATGCGAATGACGAGCTATCACTTGAGCTAATGGCTGAATTGGTTAAAGCAGGTCACACTAAGATTGATACACTATATATCAACGAAGTGGACAGCGGCGCCTACATGTCAGATACATTACGTATCGACACAACAAGCAACCGTTTAGAAGCATTAGTAGAAATTTATCGCATGATGCGCCCAGGCGAGCCACCGACGAAAGACGCGGCTGAAGCCTTATTTGATAACTTGTTCTTCTCTGAAGAGCGTTACGATTTATCAACAGTTGGTCGTATGAAGTTCAATAGCCGTGTAGGTTATGACACTGATACAGGCCCTGGCACATTATCGAAAGAAGACATCGTAGCTGTTATGAAAGTGCTTATCGCTATTCGTAACGGTGTTGGCGATGTTGATGATATCGACCACTTAGGCAACCGTCGTATCCGTAGTGTTGGCGAAATGGCTGAGAACCAATTCCGCGTTGGTCTAGTACGTGTTGAGCGTGCTGTACGTGAGCGTTTAAGCTTAGGTGACCTTGACGCTGTAATGCCACAAGATCTAATTAACGCTAAGCCAATCTCGGCAGCGGTTAAAGAGTTCTTCGGTTCATCTCAGTTATCACAGTTCATGGACCAAAATAACCCGCTTTCAGAAGTAACGCACAAGCGTCGTATTTCTGCATTAGGCCCGGGTGGTTTAACACGTGAACGCGCTGGCTTCGAAGTTCGAGACGTTCACGTAACTCACTATGGTCGTGTATGTCCAATCGAAACGCCTGAGGGTCCAAACATCGGTCTAATTAACTCATTGTCTACGTACGCACGTACGAATGACTATGGTTTCTTAGAAACACCTTACCGTAAAGTGGTAAATGGTGTAGTTACTGATGAAGTAGATTACTTATCAGCCATTGAAGAAGGTCAGTTTGTTATCGCTCAGGCGAACTCAAACTTGAACGAAAACAATGAGTTTGTTGATGAACTAATTCCATGTCGTCACAAAGGTGAATCAACCTTTATGGGCAAAATGGATCAGCAATATATGGACGTATCACCACAACAGGTGATCTCTGTAGCGGCAGCACTTATCCCGTTCCTAGAACACGATGATGCTAACCGTGCATTGATGGGTTCAAACATGCAACGTCAAGCAGTACCAACACTTATCGCGGACAAGCCGCTGGTAGGTACAGGTATTGAGCTTACACTAGCAAAAGACTCTGGTGTAACTATCGTTGCTAAGCGTGGTGGTGAAGTAATGTATGCGGACGCAAGCCGCATCGTTGTAAATGTACATGAAGATGAGCGTATTCCTGGTGAAGCGGGCATCGATATTTACAACCTTACTAAGTACACACGCTCAAACCAAAATACATGTATTAACCAAAAGCCAACTTGTATGGTTGGTGAGCCGGTAACACGTGGTGACGTATTAGCAGATGGTCCTTCGACTGACTTAGGTGACTTAGCACTTGGTCAAAACCTTCGCGTGGCATTCATGCCATGGAACGGTTATAACTTCGAGGATTCAATCCTACTATCTGAGCGCGTAGTTCAAGAAGATCGTCTAACGACTATCCACATTCAAGAACTACAATGTATCGCACGTGATACTAAATTAGGTCCAGAAGAGATCACAGCAGATATCCCTAACGTAGGTGAATCTGCACTAGGCAAGCTTGATGAATCAGGCGTTGTTTATATCGGTGCTGAAGTTAAAGGCGGCGATATCCTAGTAGGTAAAGTGACTCCGAAAGGCGAAACGCAATTAACACCTGAAGAAAAGCTACTACGTGCTATCTTCGGTGAGAAAGCGTCAGACGTTAAAGACAGCTCTTTACGTGTACCAAACTCTGTAACTGGTACTGTAATCGACGTACAAGTTTTCACCCGTGACGGTGTTGAAAAAGATAAGCGTGCGTTAGAAGTTGAAGACATGCAGCTTCGCGAAGCGAAGAAAGACTTCAACGAAGAGTTCCGTATCTTAGAAGCTGGTGTATTAGACCGTGCTCGTAAGTTACTTATTGACGCAGGTCTGAGCGCAGATTCAATTGCATCACTAAATGCTGAAAAGCTGCTTACGCAAAGCCTTGCTGAAGAAGACAAGCAAGCTGAACTTGAGCAACTAGCTGCTCAGTACGATGAGCTTAAAGCTGAATACGATAAGAAGTTTGAAAACAAACGTCGTAAGATCACTCAAGGTGATGACTTAGCACCAGGCGTACTTAAGATTGTTAAAGTATACCTAGCTGTTAAACGTCGTATCCAACCGGGTGATAAGATGGCGGGTCGTCACGGTAACAAAGGTGTTATCTCGACTATCGTACCAGTTGAAGATATGCCATACGATGACAAAGGTCGTACGGTAGACATCGTTCTGAACCCGCTAGGTGTACCATCACGTATGAACATCGGTCAGATCCTAGAAACACATATGGGTCTTGCTGCACGTGGTGTGGGTGAGCGCTTAGAAGAAATGATGAAAGAGCAGCGTGAACTGCACGAAATCCGTAGCTTCGTTAAGAAAGTTTACGAATTAGGTGATTGTCGTCAGAAAGTTGATATCGACTCGTTCTCTGATGATGAAGTTCGTCGCTTAGCTGAAAACTTGAAAGGTGGTTTACCGATCGCAACTCCAGCCTTTGATGGTGCTCGTGAAAGCGAGATCAAAGACTTACTAGAGCTTGGTGGTTATCCAAGAAGCGGTCAAGTTACACTTTATGATGGCCGTACTGGCGATCAGTTTGAACGTCAAGTAACTGTTGGTTACATGTACATGCTGAAACTTAACCACTTGGTTGATGACAAGATGCACGCACGTTCAACTGGTTCTTATAGCCTTGTTACTCAGCAGCCGCTGGGTGGTAAAGCTCAGTTCGGTGGCCAGCGTTTCGGTGAGATGGAGGTGTGGGCACTAGAAGCATACGGTGCTGCATATACTCTACAAGAAATGCTAACAGTGAAATCGGATGACGTGAACGGTCGTACTAAGATGTATAAGAACATCGTAGATGGTAACCATAAGATGGAACCAGGTATGCCAGAATCGTTCAACGTATTGTTGAAAGAAATCCGCTCACTGGGTATCAACATCGAGTTGGAAGAAAATTAAGCCATTTAGGTGCGGCGTAAGCCGCACCTGTTAGGCCGAATAGAATGTAGGGGCGATTGGTTCGCCCTCAAGATTAACCTCCGACAGGAGAGCTAAGGTGAAAGACTTACTTAAGTTTCTGAAGCAACAAAATAAGACCGAAGAATTCGATGCAATTCGCATTGGTCTTGCTTCGCCAGATATGGTTCGTTCATGGTCATACGGTGAAGTAAAGAAACCTGAGACAATCAACTACCGTACTTTCAAGCCTGAGCGCGACGGCTTATTCTGTGCCCGTATCTTCGGCCCAGTGAAAGATTATGAGTGTTTATGTGGTAAATATAAGCGCCTTAAGCACCGTGGTGTTATTTGTGAAAAGTGTGGCGTTGAAGTAACGCTGACTAAAGTGCGTCGTGACCGTATGGGTCATATTGAGCTTGCTAGCCCAGTTGCGCACATTTGGTTCTTAAAATCATTACCGTCACGTATCGGCTTAATGCTAGACATGACACTTCGTGACATCGAGCGCGTACTTTACTTCGAATCATTCGTAGTAACTGAGCCTGGTATGACAACGCTTGAGCGTGGTCAGCTTTTAGGTGAAGAAGAGTACCTAGATGCACTTGAAGAGCACGGTGATGAGTTTGAAGCGAAGATGGGTGCTGAAGCAGTATTAGACTTGCTTCGTGAACTTGATCTTGGCCAATTAATTGCTGAAATGCGTGAAGAGTTACCAACAATTAACTCTGAAACTAAGCGTAAGAAGATCACTAAACGTCTTAAATTAATGGAATCTTTCCACCAATCAGGTAACAACCCTGAGTGGATGATCATGACTGTACTTCCAGTACTTCCACCTGATCTACGTCCATTAGTACCACTAGACGGTGGTCGTTTTGCGACTTCTGATCTGAATGACCTTTACCGTCGTGTTATTAACCGTAATAACCGTCTTAAGCGTCTATTAGATCTAGCAGCACCAGACATTATCGTACGCAACGAAAAACGTATGTTACAAGAAGCGGTAGATGCGCTACTTGATAACGGTCGTCGCGGTCGTGCGATCACAGGTTCTAACAAACGTCCTCTTAAATCGCTTGCTGATATGATCAAAGGTAAGCAAGGTCGTTTCCGTCAGAACTTACTTGGTAAACGTGTAGATTACTCTGGCCGTTCTGTAATCACAGTAGGTCCTACGCTTAAACTACACCAGTGTGGTCTTCCTAAGAAGATGGCACTTGAGCTATTCAAACCATTTATCTATGGCAAACTAGAGCGTCGCGGCATGGCTACGACTATCAAAGCAGCTAAGAAGATGGTTGAGCGTGAAGTGGCAGAAGTATGGGATGTATTAGACGAAGTAATTCGTGAACATCCAGTATTACTTAACCGTGCACCAACACTTCACCGTTTGGGTATCCAAGCGTTCGAACCTGTGCTTATCGAAGGTAAAGCGATCCATTTACACCCATTAGTTTGTGCGGCGTACAACGCTGACTTCGATGGTGACCAAATGGCGGTACACGTACCGTTAACGCTTGAAGCACAGTTAGAAGCACGTGCTCTAATGATGTCTACAAACAACATCCTATCTCCAGCGAATGGTGAGCCAATCATCGTTCCTTCACAGGACGTTGTATTAGGTCTTTACTACATGACGCGTGATCGCATCAATGCGAAAGGCGAAGGTACTGTATTTAAAGATCCTAAAGAAGCTGAAAAAGCATACCGCAGCGGTAACGCTGAGTTACATGCACGCGTAAAAGTACGTATCAGCGAGACAATTAGCTCTGAAGATGGTGATGCAGTTGAGCAAGTATCTATTGTTGAAACAACAGTAGGTCGTGCGATTCTTTCACTAATCCTACCTAAAGGCATGCCGTTTGAGTTAATCAACCAAGCCCTAGGTAAGAAACAAATTTCTGGCTTATTAAACGAGTGTTACCGTCGTCTAGGTCTTAAAGATACTGTTATCTTTGCTGACCAAGTAATGTACACCGGTTTCCACTACGCAATGAAGTCAGGTGTTTCAATCGGTATCGATGACTTAGTTATCCCACCGGTTAAAGCAGAAATCATTGAATCAGCGGAAGCTGAAGTAACTGAAATCAACCAACAATTCCAATCAGGTCTTGTAACGGCTGGTGAAAAGTACAATAAAGTTATCGATATCTGGTCACGTGTAAATGAAAACTTATCACGTGAGATGATGGCGAACTTATCAAAAGACACTGTAATCAACGCGAAAGGCGAAGAAGAAGAGCAATCTTCATTTAACTCAGTGTTTATGATGGCAGACTCAGGTGCACGTGGTAGCGCCGCTCAGATCCGTCAGTTAGCGGGTATGCGTGGTCTAATGGCACGTCCAGATGGTTCAATCATCGAGACACCAATCACGGCGAACTTCCGTGAAGGTCTAAACGTACTACAGTACTTCATCTCGACGCACGGTGCGCGTAAAGGTCTTGCCGATACAGCACTTAAAACAGCAAACTCGGGTTACTTAACGCGTCGTCTAGTAGACGTTGCACAAGACTTAGTAATCAACGAAGACGATTGTGGCACAGAAGATGGCTTAACAATGAAACCGCTTATCGAAGGTGGTGACGTTGTAGAAGCACTTCGCGAACGTGTTCTTGGTCGTGTTGTTGCTGAAGATGTATTAATCCCTGGTACAAACGAAGTACTTGTTGAGCGTAACATCATGCTTGACGAAAAACTGTGTGACCTTTTAGAAGAGCACTCAGTGGATGAAGTACGCGTTCGTTCAGTAATCACTTGTGATAATGACTTTGGTGTATGTGCTAAGTGTTACGGTCGTGACCTTGCGCGTGGCCACATCATCAACCCAGGTGAGTCAGTAGGTGTTATCGCGGCACAATCAATCGGTGAGCCGGGTACACAGCTTACGATGCGTACCTTCCACATCGGTGGTGCGGCATCTCGAGCGTCTGCTGAAAACAGTGTACAAGTTAAAACTAACGGTACATTGAAGTTACACAATGCGAAGTACGTATTAAACACAGACGGTAAGATTGTTATCACGTCTCGTTCAACAGAGATCACTATCATCGATAGCTTTGGTCGTGAGAAAGAGCGTTATAAAGTTCCTTACGGTGCGGTGTTAACTGTACAAGATAATGCAGAAGTTCAAGGTAACGATATCGTTGCAACTTGGGATCCGCATAGTCACCCAATCGTTCTTGAGCACAAGTCAAAAATCTCGTTCAGCGACATTGATGACTCAAATACCGAAGCACAAACAGACGAGTTAACTGGTTTAACACGTGTGGTTGTTAAAGACTTAGGTAAAGCGAATGCGAAAGAACCTAAACTAATCATCGAAAGCGATGAGCGTGGTCTGCAAGAAACACGTCTACCTTCATTCACAACGATTGAAGTAACAGACGGTGCAACTGCAAACCCAGGTGACGTACTTGCACGTATTCCGCAAGAAGGTTCGAAAACTCGTGACATCACGGGTGGTCTACCTCGCGTAGCTGACTTATTCGAAGCACGTAAACCGAAAGATCCTGCAATCCTTGCAGAAATCACAGGTACTATTAGCTTCGGTAAAGAAACTAAAGGTAAGAAGCGTCTTGTAATCACTCCAGCTGAGGGTGACGCATACGAAGAGATGATCCCTAAATGGCGTCAACTTAACGTGTTCGAAGGTGAGCAAGTGTCTAAAGGTGAGGTTATCGCCGATGGTCCAGAATCACCACATGACATCTTACGCCTACGTGGTGTAACTCATGTAGCTAACTACATCGTTAACGAAGTGCAAGAGGTTTACCGCTTGCAAGGCGTTAAGATCAATGACAAGCACATTGAGACAATTATTCGTCAGATGCTACGTAAATGTATCATCCTTGACGGCGGTGACACTGAGTTCTTAGCCGGTGAACAAGTTGAAGTGGCACGCGTAAATATCGCGAACCGTGAGCTTGAAAAGCAAGGCAAGATCCCAGCTAAATTTGAAATCCAATTAATGGGTATCACTAAAGCGTCACTTGCAACCGAATCTTTCATCTCAGCAGCGTCATTCCAGGAGACAACACGTGTCCTAACTGAAGCAGCTGTAAATGGTAAGAGCGATGAGCTTCGTGGTCTTAAAGAGAACGTAATCGTGGGTCGTCTGATCCCAGCTGGTACAGGCTTTGCGTATCACCAAGACCGTTTGAACCGTCGCAAGCAAGGTGAAATCGTTGAAGAGCAAACAGTAAGCGCTGAAGAGGCAACTCAAGCACTAACTGATGCACTTAACGCAGATATCTCTGGAAACCAATAATCTCAACTTAATCAATGGATTAAGAAATCGTAAGGCAGTTATCTGCTGCCTTACGATGAGTTAAGGTTGACAGGTTAAACTTTGCTCATTAAAATTCCGCCACCCATTTGCCTGCACGTTTAGTAACGAGCATGTAAACAGGGCGGATTTTTTTATTTTTTCAGTAGTAATTTTAATTTCAGGAGCTATTTAAATGGCAACTATTAACCAGCTAGTGCGTAAGCCACGTCGTAGCAAGGTTACTAAAAGTAACTCAGCTGCGCTTAAAGCGTGTCCGCAAAAGCGTGGTGTATGTACTCGTGTATATACAACTACACCTAAGAAACCAAACTCTGCATTACGTAAAGTAGCGCGTGTTCGTTTAACAAACGGTTTCGAAGTAACATCTTACATCGGTGGTGAAGGCCACAACCTACAAGAGCACAGTGTAATCCTTATCCGTGGTGGTCGTGTTAAAGACTTACCAGGTGTGCGTTTCCACACTGTACGTGGTGCACTTGACTGTGCAGGCGTTAGCGACCGTCGTCAAGCTCGCTCTAAATACGGTGCTAAACGCCCTAAGGGCTAATGGTTCTCCGTTAGTAAGGCCAAGCACTAAATTTTTAAATTAATTGTTTTGGGTATTGACTCTAAAAGAGCAAACCTGAAGATACCGGAGATACAAAATGCCTAGAAGACGCGTAATAGGTCAACGTAAAATTCTTCCAGATCCTAAGTTCGGATCGGAACTTCTTGCTAAATTCGTTAACGTAGTAATGTTAGACGGCAAGAAATCTACTGCTGAAAAAATCGTTTATGGTGCGTTAGACGTGGCTGCTGAGAAATCAGGCAAGTCGCACCTAGAAATCTTTGAAGCTGCACTTGAAAACGTTCGCCCACAGGTAGAGGTTAAATCTCGCCGTGTTGGTGGTTCAACGTACCAAGTACCAGTTGAAGTACGTCCAGTACGTCGCAACGCATTAGGTATGCGTTGGTTAGTAGACGCTGCACGTAAGCGTGGCGAAAAATCTATGGGCTTACGTTTAGCTCAAGAAATCGTTGACGCTGCTGACAACAAAGGCACTGCGGTTAAGAAACGTGAAGACGTTCACCGTATGGCTGAAGCGAATAAAGCATTCGCTCATTACCGTTGGTAATCTGTCCTTAACCTTTAAGAGGATCATATGGCACGTACAACTCCACTTGAGCGCTATCGCAATATCGGTATTTGCGCTCACGTAGATGCAGGTAAAACCACAACAACAGAACGTGTTCTGTTCTACACAGGTCTTTCTCATAAGATCGGTGAAGTACATGATGGTGCTGCAACTATGGATTGGATGGAGCAGGAACAAGAGCGTGGTATCACAATCACTTCTGCTGCAACAACGTGTTTCTGGAAAGGGATGGACGCTCAATTTGACGACCATCGTATCAATATCATTGATACTCCAGGACACGTAGATTTCACTATCGAAGTAGAGCGTTCTTTACGCGTACTAGATGGTGCGGTAGTTGTTCTTTGTGCTTCATCTGGTGTACAGCCGCAAACTGAGACAGTTTGGCGTCAAGCGAACAAATACGAAGTTCCTCGCATGATCTTCGTAAATAAAATGGATCGCACTGGCGCTGACTTCTTAACAGTGGTTAGCCAGGTGAAATCTCGTCTTGGAGCAACGCCTGTTCCAATTCAGCTACCAATTGGTGCTGAAGACGACTTTAAAGGTGTTATTGACCTTATTAAGATGAAAGCCATTAACTGGAATGCCGAAGATCAAGGCATGACTTTCTCTTATGAGGCAATTCCGGCAGAACTTCTTGAGCTTGCAGAAGAATGGCGTTCTCACTTAGTTGAGAGCGCTGCTGAAGCCTCAGAAGAACTAATGGATAAATATCTAGAAGGTGAAGAACTGACTGAAGCTGAAATTAAAGCAGCTTTACGTCAGCGTACATTAGCAAACGAAATTGTTCCAATGACGTGTGGTAGTGCATTTAAAAATAAAGGTGTTCAAGCTGTGCTTGATGCCGTTATTGAATATATGCCTGCACCAACACAAGTGAAACAAATCCAAGGTATCTTAGAAGATGGTACCGAGGATGAACGTCCTGCTGATGACAACGCACCGTTTGCCGCACTTGCTTTTAAGATTGCGACAGACCCGTTCGTTGGCACCTTGACCTTCTTCCGTGTTTACTCTGGTACTGTTAAACAGGGTGACGCGGTATACAACCCAGTTAAAAGTAAGCGTGAGCGACTTGGTCGTATCGTTCAGATGCATTCAAACTCACGTGAAGAGATCAAAGTAGTCTACGCAGGCGACATCGCAGCGGCTATTGGTCTTAAAGACGTAACAACAGGTGAAACACTGTGTGATCCGAACTCAATCATTACGCTTGAGCGTATGGAGTTCCCAGAACCAGTTATCTCTGTTGCGGTTGAGCCTCGCACAATCGCTGACCAAGATAAGATGGGTATCGCGTTAGGTAAACTAGCGGCAGAAGATCCGTCTTTCAGAGTACAAACTGACGAAGAATCAGGCCAGACTATTATTTCTGGTATGGGTGAACTTCACCTTGATATCATTGTCGACCGTATGAAACGTGAATTCAGTGTTGAATGTAACGTTGGTAAGCCGCAGGTAGCATACCGTGAAGCTATCCGTTCAGCTGTTGAAGTTGAAGGGAAGTTCGTACGTCAATCAGGTGGTCGTGGTCAATATGGTCACGTCTGGCTTAAACTTGAACCGATGGATATTTCGGAAAATGATGCGCCAATTTACGAGTTCGTTAACGAAGTTGTTGGTGGTGCGGTTCCTAAAGAATACATCCCTGCGGTAGATAAAGGCATCCAAGAGCAAATGGCTCAAGGTGTGCTGGCAGGCTACCCATTACTTGGCGTTAAAGCGACTCTATTTGATGGTTCATTCCATGATGTAGACTCGAATGAGATGGCATTTAAGATTGCAGGTTCAATGGCGATGAAGAAAGGTGCGCTTGAAGCAAACCCAGCTCTTCTAGAACCAGTAATGAAGGTTGAAGTTATCACTCCTGAAGAAAACATGGGTGATGTAGTTGGTGACTTAAATCGTCGCCGCGGCATGATCGAAGGCATGGAAGAAGCATTCGGTGGTCTTAAGCAAATTAATGCGCAAGTCCCACTTTCTGAAATGTTTGGTTATGCAACTGATCTGCGATCTGCAACACAAGGCCGTGCATCTTACTCTATGGAGTTTTTGAAGTATGCAGAAGCCGCTAAGAACGTTGCAGATGCAATAATTGCAGCTCGCGCTGTTATATGATTTAGCTTGTCTGGCCCAATAGTGGGTCAGGCGTTAATTTCTTTATAGGAATTTTTTAAGATGGCAAAAGAAAAGTTTGAACGCGTAAAACCGCACGTAAACGTTGGTACAATCGGCCACGTTGACCACGGTAAAACAACTCTAACAGCAGCAATCACTAACGTACTTGCAAAAGTATACGGTGGTG
>Ga0208300_100418_pt1 | contig 32147 bp, 28 predicted proteins | sample 23_taG_FD_184096 | JGI IMG/M metagenome (GOLD analysis project Ga0208300, IMG submission 184096) | Marine viral communities from Cariaco Basin, Caribbean Sea - 23_WHOI_OMZ (SPAdes) (version 2) | ecosystem: Environmental > Aquatic > Marine > Oceanic | place: Caribbean Sea: Cariaco Basin...
AAATTTTGTGTAAGTATTTAATCTAAACGTCAGTTACACAGAATCTGGGATGGTCTCTTCAAGTCCTCACTAGCGCACCGATCATAGATAGAATATCTATGGTAAGTACATCATGAAGTACACTGTGACTGTTTCAACCAGTTAAAACGTTGATACTATTAGCCTATAGCCTTAGATTCAAGTCCTCACTAGGGAACCGCACCAGTGAAATTGGTTTGTCATAGGCATACTTACAATAGATTATAGTGCAATGGGAAGATAGAACTAAGACAATTAAAGAGCTGATTAAAGAACTCTAAAGTTTTGAGGATCAAAACTTGATTGTTATGATAACTAATGATGAAGGTGAAACATTTAACTCGGTAAAGTTGGTTAGCAAAGGGTTTGTAGCTAATAAAGATAATCCTGATAAATATAAGAAAGTTTATTGTGCTTTACACTTCTAAGATTTAAGACCATCTAAGACAGTTAGTTAGTTTTTTAATCCCTAAACCCATGAAAATCGGTTGGGGGGTGATTTTTTTGTCGTGTGCAGAGAAAAACAAGTTAAAGATTTTTTTACTAGCTGCTTTAACGATAATCATTATTTAAGATAATCTCGTTAAAGCAGCTATGACTTAACCTTTAAATGTTAAAAGTTAAGGGTAAATTTGAAAAATTAAGGAGTTAAAATGACTTTACGACATTCTTCTTCACGCTTTTCGAAAATTTCATAACCTTTAGCAGCGTCAGACAAATTCATACGGTGAGTAATAATAGCTTCAGGTGATAAATCACCATTTTCAATATATTCTAATAATTGTGGTAGATACTTGTGTACATGGGTTTGGCCCATTTTGAAAGTAAGCCCTTTATCAAAAGCATCACCAAATAAGAAACCATGAATGGGTCCTGCATACACACCCGGAACACTAACGACTCCGCCACGACGCACAGCTGCAATACATTGACGTAAAGCTGCACCACTTGACCCTTCAATTTTCAAATTGGTCATTATTGTTTCTAGCATACTGCCTTTGGCTTCAAAGCCAATCGCATCAATAACGCCGTCAACGCCGCGATGTCCTTTGGTCTGTTCAATGATGAATTCAGCAGCATCTACCTTATCGAAATTAACCGGAATAGCCCCGTACGTATCTTTGGCATACTGCAAACGGTAGTCATTATGATCTACCACGAAGATCTGCTCAGCGCCTAACATTTTGGCACAAGCTGCTGATAATAACCCCACAGGACCCGCACCATAAATAGCTACGGTTGAACCTTTAGTAATATTGGCATTAGTCACGGCCTGCCAAGCAGTCGGTAAAATATCTGATAAAAATAAAACCTTCTCATCTGACAGTGAGCCATTTACTTTGAACGGATTAAAATTACCTTTAGGAACCCGTACAAATTCTGCTTGTCCACCAGGAATCCCACCATATAAATGGCTAAAACCAAATAAAGCAGCCGGTGGCGGAATTATTTTTTTATTAATAGCAGCGCCTGGGCCTGTATTTGTAGTCTCACAAGCGGACATTAGGTCATGCTGACAGAAAAAGCAGTTACCACATGCAATAACAAAAGGAATAACAACTCTATCGCCTTTTTTAACAGCAGTGACTTCAGAGCCTACTTCTTCAACCACACCCATAAACTCATGACCGAAGATATCGCCTTCCTCGGTTGCAGGCATTTTGCCACGATACAGGTGTAAATCTGAGCCACAAATTGCAGTCGCAGTCACACGTAAAATAACATCATCTTTTTCTTGCAGTTTAGGCTCTGGGACATTGTCCACTCGCACATCTTTAGCACCGTGGTAAGTTAAAGCACGCATAATTTCTCCAATTAAGTAAAGATTGCAAAATCTCGATAAACCAATAATCTGTGATAATACAAGATGAAAGTTATTAGAATCAGTGGTTTATGTTATCTAAGTTAAGTATTACTCAATTATATTAGCACCTTGAAAAACAAGATTTATAATCAACGTGTGTTAAAAAGGTTGCGTGTTGTAAGTAAAAAATTGTAGTGGTCAACTAATTTAGGACACTAATAAAATTCAAACCTACATCGCCATTCCTTATAAACCTGAGTCGAGAACGGATAATAATTATAAGCGTTGGGGCAACTTTTATGACCGCCAAGATCTGTTAGTAGGTGACGAATTATGGCAGCTTGTGTCAGGTGGTCAATTTTCACTCAATGATATGGTTGATATTTTTAGAGAGGTCGGTGCTGAGTCTAAAGAAGATATCGAGAAGGCTTTAAAGAGCCTTTCCTAAAAAGTGTGTAACTATCATTTAGATTGTAGAAGTACTTACACGAAATTTAGGAAAGGCTCTATGATTCCTATACATTTTACGCTAAAAAAAACCAAAGGCTTTATGTCAAAATAGCGGGAGGGAATGTAGATTCTTATTTATTCCATAAGAATCTAGCAGACTCTGTTAACGTAGGAGAGTATTCCTCTAAACTAGATAACCAAGGTTATTACACGCTCCCATATTCAGGTAAATATGAATTGCGTATTCTTCAGCCACGCTCTCAAGCTTCTAGAGGGAAAACACCTGCGTATTGGCTAGAAGTATCTATTTTATAGTTATATAAGCTTAATATTATAATGCTGACCTACGCTATCACATACACAGACTGTAATACTCATGCTGAGTATTACAGTCTGTGTAGCGCACCGATCACAAATAAAATTTGTATGGTAAGTACACTGGGACTATTTCTTAGCCCACAGCCAAAGATTCAAGTCCTCACTAGAGAACTATACCAGTAAAGACGCCTAATCTAGCTCATTAGGATTTGAGCAAAGGGCTTTAATTTGGTATCTTTTACATATTTTCAGACTTGTTCTTGGTTGGTGGTACTGAGTAGGTTCCCACAACATGGGCAACTAATTCGTCAGATCCATCTGAGTATAAAGAAACCTCACCTACGACTAGACTTCTTCCAACTTTTAGCAGTTTGCACTCAGCAATAATGAGTGATTTTGCAGTTGGTTTACGTAAAAAGTTGATAGTTAGACTCGTGGTTACTGCTAATGGTACTATGCCAATTCTACCTAAGATAGCCACATAAAGAGCCACATCAGCAATTCCCATCATTACAGGTCCCGATACAGTACCTCCAGGTCTCAAATCATCTAAACTGATATCATGGGATAAAATTGACCCACTGCTATTTACTGCCTCAATCTTGTACTTTGCTTGAGGGAACTCAGACTTCATGAACTCAGCTATCTCTTCCTTGGTTGCTGACATAGGGCTTCCTTTAATCTAACTGTTATTGGCACCTCTATTCTATCCTAACTTTCCACCTTACTACGATAAAAAGTTATATAGCCGTTTTAGTTCAGAGCACTAGTTTTAAAGTCCTTGACGGTTTGCTGAGATGTATAGTCTATTGATAGGTTATTGAGTCAGTGAGTCTGTACGAACAGGTTTGTACATTCAAGCCTTTAAACTTTATAATGCTCAATGAAATCATGAGGTAAAACGTGTTGTGATCACGGGCAATAAGAAATTACCTCACGAGAAAAGTATACAGTCCAATTAAGGTTATTGAATGAAACAATATCTAGATTTATGTCAACGTATAGTTGATGAAGGCGTGTGGGTCGAAAATGAACGGACTGGAAAGCGTTGCTTAACCGTTATTAATGCTGATTTAGAATACAACGTAGGCGCTAATGAGTTTCCTTTAGTGACTACTCGAAAAAGCTATTGGAAAACGGCTATAGCAGAGTTATTGGGGTATCTACGTGGTTATGATAGCGCAGCTCAGTTTCGAGCTATTGGATGCAATACATGGAGTGCCAATGCCAATGAAAATGAAGCTTGGTTAGCTAATCCTTATCGTAAAGGTGAGGATGATATGGGCCGAGTATATGGTGTACAGGGCCGCAGGTGGCGTAATTCAGTAGGAGAGGAGTTTGACCAGCTTCGTAAGATTTATGATAACTTGCGGAATGGTATTGATGATCGAGGTGAAATCCTAACTTTCTATAATCCAGGTGAGTTTCATATGGGATGTTTGCGTCCTTGTATGCATACCCATACGTTTTCATTGTTAGGAGGAAAGCTATATCTAACTTCATCCCAACGTTCCTGTGATGTGCCATTAGGTCAAAATTTCAATCAAGTCCAGGTTTTTACTTTATTGGCTTTAATGGCTCAAATTACGGGGCATGAGGCTGGAAAAGCTTATCACAAGATTGTAAATGCACATATATATGAAGACCAATTAGAGTTAATGCGTGATGTGCAATTAAAACGCGAACCGTATCCAGCCCCTAAACTTCACATTAACCCTGAAATTAAGTCTCTCGAAGATATTGAGACATGGGTAACATTGGACGATTTTGAAGTGGAAGGGTACCAGTATCATGAGTCTATCGCGTATCCATTCTCAGTTTGATACAAATATAGATTAAAAGTTAAGAAAGATGATAAATTTCTGTTAGGCATAAAGTATTAATATATGTGATTTATGCTATAAGGTATATATTTGTTAGCTAAGCTCTTGCTAGCTTTTAAGTACAAGGAAATTAAGTTTATACTTTTTATAGCATAGGTAGTTTTCGATAGATTAGTGCATCAGCTGGTTCGGTGTTGCATCTTTTAAAGCTAACATTTGTCTCAGTTTTTTAATCTCCTGTCTAGCTTCTAATAACGACCTTTTATCTGTATCAGATTGTGTTTTATAATAATCTCGTGACTCTCTCATTTTTTGTAACCGTTTATCTGAGTGTTGAGCGACTCTTTTTATATCTTGATATTCATTAAACCAGTAGATAACCTCATTTTGTGCTTGAATCATTTTTGCTTCAAGCGCATTCTTAACATCAGCGTTATCTATAGCTTTTTTTTCTTTACGCGATTTCTCTTCAGCTTTTCTGATATCTTTGAGCTGATTTAGCTTTTGGACAGGCCAACCACGGTTTGTAATAGTATTTCGATGAATACCAGTCATCTTCGAAAGTTGCGCTATAGTGGGTTTTAGTTTTTTGTTATTTTGAAGATCTATTAGGGCAATATTTAGAGCAGAAGTTATTGCTTCATAGTCATCATTATTTTTTTGATCATAAGCTTCATTACTCATAGTTCGATTGCCTCACCAAGATTTTCCAATACCATTTTGGCCTCGTTCATTGCTGCTAGAATTTGCTCACGAGACTCCAAATATTCTGGTTTATTGAGGTTGTTCTTATTTAACATGTAAACTTCACGCCATTTAGGAGCATGCTTGGTAGTTACAACGGCTTGTTTGCATCGAGCTGGGTTACAACGTAGTGAACCAATACATGGTAGGCTTGAGTCATACTCTTCTGCTCTACCACCATAGCAAAGCCCTTGTCCCATATAGACCATGGCAACCCCTTGATCTACCATAGCCTCATAAATCTCATCCTCTGTGTATCCTTCAGCCATATATCCACTAAACGTCTTGATCAGACCTTTTTTATGCTCACTCGCTTTACCACCATAATATGTACCATTTGGATTATGGGCAGTCTTAATAGCATCTAATTCAGCTGCTCGGCGCAGTGATTTCGTATCACCTTTTCGGTTACCGTCTTTTGACAGCATCTCACCTATATCACCGTAGCCTAACGTAACTGACGAGGTGGCGCCAGCAGATGTGTACTTAGAGATACTCTCTACAAAATGTTTCAATTGAAACGATATAAGAGGCAATCCAACTTCAGCCTTAAACAATTGATATGTTAATGTGTGTCTTAGCATGTAGGGATTGAACTTCAGTTCATCAGCAATGTTTTTGCCTAACAGTTGGCCTATAAAACTATTCATTTGATGTGTAATGCCATTACTAGCCATCGACTGAGGGGAGCTACCTGGTTTAACAGTATCTACATTAGAAATTAAGTAAGGTGAAACTTTAATTTTTGAAATATACGATGCTGCTAATATTGCATCTTTAACAATCGGTATAGCTACCCATCTGTCGTCAAACAAACCTGTACTAATTTCATCTTTATGTTTCTTGACGGTACTTTCAATAAGCCAAACGCCATCATCTTGAACTAAGCACGAACAATCTTTAACTCTTATTTCTGATAGTTCAGATGGTCTCATACCTGTATACTGGCCTACTAAATATGTGCATGCATACGCTACGAGGTTAAAGTATTCTCTAAGATCGTCTAACTTGTAACCACGTTTTTTCAATGCTTTACGTAAAGTCAGTCCACCCATAACATTAGAGTCTTTGTTAAGCATCCAATCATAAGGTTCGACTATATTTGTAACGAAACTCGGAGGATAACCTTTGGTTCCTAATCTAATAGCAATATAGGCGTTGAAAATTTCGTGGGTTACTCTTTCTTTATTTGCCCATGATACGTAGTTGCTTGTATCAAATCTTTCTAAAGAGTTAGGATCTGATATCTTTGCTGAAGCTCCTATAGCACTCAAAAAATCTACTACAATAAAAGATGCAATCTTTGATAAAGATTCAAAGACTAAGTCTGGTAACACTTGGCCTTTCTTGTCTTTATCAGCATTCGCCAGCTTCTTCCATTTCAGGCTATTTAACTCTACATAAGCGATAGGTTTTTCAAATACATATTTAACCGAAGCTGGACTGCGTAGATATTTAAAAAATTCATCTAGTTCTCTATCTTTTACACGATCATAGTTTTCAGCGGCTTTGGAATACAGTTCGGGTGTTATATCGGAGAGCGTTCTAACTTTTTCTTGAACAAACTCATAGCCTAACTCATAAGATGCCTGTTTAAATATTTCATTAATAAATGCTAAACCTCTTTCGAAAATTGCAATCAACGAGTTCGCTTTTAATGATTTTTTTATTCGGCTTTTCCCCTCTTTTCCCTGCGGCTTGAAAATCGAATTGTTTAGCAGAGCCAGCTCGAATATAACTTTAATTTCTGTTAAAACGAATATTGGGATATCTGTATGCTTTGAAAAATTAATGCGGAGCTTTGCACCTTGGACATTTTGTGCAGCATTAGGATAGTCGTTATTAAAATTCCAACACATGTCAGAAAACTTTGATAATTTCGATACAGGTTTGTCCATAAGGTACGTCACATACGCTATGTCATATGTGTAATTATTTTGAAGGTGTTTCTTCTTTTGAACTGTAGCATGGTCTAGAGCATCTAAGATATATAAACGATGTTCTGCAAAACCTACTAATACATTTAGCTTTTTTTCATAGTCCATTAGATTACTCCATCAACTAGTGTGGTCGTTTCAATGTATTCTGCTAAACGCCGCCCATTTTCTAATTCTTCTAAGGAAAAATTAGATAGTTCTGGTTCTGTGATGCCTTTTATCAGCTCTAAATTCTCTGAGATTACATGCCCATAGGGTGTGTCCATGACACGGGAGTGCTCTGTCAAAAGCGTATAGTCACGCTTCATTGCAAAGATTTCAGGGAGGTTTTTAGCTGTAATAATGACATTGTCACAGCTCAAGCACTTATTATATTGTGAGCATGGAGTACCAGGTATGTAGGATGAAAGGTTTTTTACAAAATTTGGCGGGTCAAAAATATTTCTGCATTCAGCTAGAGGAGTATGAAAGGTTGTTACCAACTCATCATTTTTTTTGGACTTTATATCTTCTGGCACTTTCTCAACTTGTTTATCCAGAGTCGATTGATGTATCTCTTCTAATTCATCTTTTATCTTCATTCTACTCATGGAGTTAAAATCTAGAGAATCTATATAACCGAGAGTTGTTTGGAGTGAGGAGTGGCCCAACATGAGCTGAATTTCACGTACAGTTACGCCATTTCTAAGCATATCACTAACAAATGTTGGTCTAAACCGACTTATTGTAAGAGTTAGGGGGTCTCCTTCATCATTTTTTAAATTATATTTTTTAACAAACCTAGATAAACTAGCTCCCAATGCTTTTGCATTTTTTCCTTTGTTTCCTAATAGTGGAGATACTCTGCCGTGCTTTTTTGTACTATTCGACTGATAGATGAACAACCTATCTTTAAAAGCATCATCTTCAATATCTTGTCGAAAACTACCAGTTAATTGGTCCAACTCTTCAAAAATAACTTTTATCGACTTAGCTTGAGATGATGTAAGCCATGTCAGTTCTGCATTAAAAAGATCAAGGTGGTACTCTTTATAACCATCAGATCGCTCTTTCCAATATCTAAGGCAAGGTTTTGATGTTGCTTTATGAGAGTCTACGTAATCATCAATATCAAGTGAAAGTAAGGAGTCTGCATTTAGTCCTGTAATTTGGGCGAGTCTTAAAAGGTAAGGGATGAGTACGTCTATATTTATCATTGGGGGAACGCCCCATTCGTTGTATACCTCTATCAACCCTTTATCTGAATCGGCAATAATTGCCAAGAAAGATTTCTCGATAGTTGATTTAGCTGTATTATGATGGACTGGCTTACATTTTAAGCAGTTTTCAAAAAGCCATCTTGCATTGTCCAGTGTTGAAAGCCCGTATATTCGACCTCCTTTCTTATCCAGAGGGTTTTTTCCGACTCCACTTTTTTTGTAAGGAGTTAGAATTGCTCTAGATTCTCCTATACCTTTTTCAATAGCATCTAATATTTGAAGCCGCTCGTTCATTGTAAACGGCTTTTTAATATCTGTTTCTCTGCTTACAGAAAAACCACCCACATCAAAAAAAATGTAGTCTATATCGGACACTTGTTTTAATCTATATAAGGCCTTACGTACGGCACTTAGGTTTGTATTTGCGTAATGGCTTGAGATTTCTTCTTTTATTATCTTCTGTTCCAAATGCTTCCGATATCTAGACAGGAGATGCTGGTCAAAAGCTATTAAGATATTTAAGGGTACAGTTCCATGAAGATCTGATAAGAACTTGATAAACGACGTGCTCGCAGCTCTATAGTTACTCTTGCCTGATTCTGAGGCGACAGTCTTACAGTATGAAGCAAATAGTTGCTCAACCTGAATGAAAGGTTCTAACTTTGAAGGAATAAAAAAATCATTAGTAGCATTTAATTCTCTTGATGCAAGTCTATTAAAACGGTCTATCTGACTTTCACTGGAATTTTTTCTATTGACATTCGCTTCGCTTGTTCGCTCAACAACACTTTTATAATTTGGATCAATGATCCCAAGTTTTTCTAGATCATGATGGATTAAGTCAAAAGCACTTCTAACAGCGTTGAACTTTAAAGTATATTGTTTTATAGGTAATTTTTGTGAAGACATTCGACTAAGACAGATCTTATTGCCAAAAATAGGCAATTCACGCTTTTCTTTTTCAGATAACTTTCTATACCAATTCAGAAGTTTTCTTCGGTTTTCGAGGCCAGTAGCCTGGCTTTTTTCATCTAGAGTTACTAAAATTCCTTCTTCAGTCATTTTCTTAATTATAGGAGATGTAAGCTCTCTGTTTTCAGATGCAGCAAGGTATGAGATTCCTACTGCATTTTGTATATATTTGACAGACACCCCAAAGCCTAAAGAGTTTTTAGCCGTACTAATCGGTATTTCCCACAATTCTTCTATATCTTTAACTGTTTTTGATACCCATTCTATGACAGCTGCTTCGGCGACATTAATCGGTTGTTTTTCTTCAAATCCCTTAAAGTCTGTATCTACGATATTTAGCTCAGAAAAACTCTCATGAACCTTCTCAATAGTTATTCCGCCGTTTTTCATTTGATGTCCTTAATGCCAATTCTTAACTGTGTCTGTTCAGATAAGCGCCTCATCTTCTCGGCCCTAGTTAATAAGTCACCATTCTCATCACACATACTGTTATAGATATCTTGGGGGATACTTGTATATATCTGTGTAGTCTGGAGATGGTTGTGCCCTAAGTTTTTTTGCACAATAACGAGCCGATCTAAGTAATCGGAACCTAAATCATTTGACTGCAATATTGCATAAGCATTTCCGTGCCTTAACTTGTGAGGAGAGATGCTTCGATCAAGGCAACCCTTCTTTATTGCACGTTCACTTATACGTTCAAGCAATTTGTTGATTGCACTAGGCGTATAGGGAGTACCTTTAGCATTAAAAAATGCTGGGGTTTTAGACGGCTCTACATATTTACGGGCGTATTTTTTATACAGGGGAGATGCATGATATTTCTGCACACGTTTGATAGTTGCTAAGCTAAGCAGAGTCCAGCGAGGCTTAATTTGATTACCACGGCCTTTACTTCCTTTAACTTTCAACGGCACGTAATCAGCATGAATAGGCTGATCAGTATCGCAGGAAATAAATTTTTCAGAACTAAAATTGCTAGTATCTTTAAAGTCCTGAAGGGTAACTCTAGGTAGTTCTGAACGACGTAAGCCAGAGTCGTACAGAAACTGGAGTAAAGCTCTTTCTCGTTCTGAATCAGTAAATTCAATCAATATGAAAAGGTCATCAAGTGTGCAAGAGCTAATCGGTGTGCGCTTTGGTGGTTTTGATAGCAAGCCATCGCTATATGGGTTGTCTTGTCTAAGCTTATCACGGTCTTCTGTAGGGCTACAAAGGTATTGGATGAAGGCATGTATTGTCTCATCTCGACTCCTAACAGTAGATGAGCTCTTATGATCTTCACGAATTAAAAATGTCAGGTATTCTTGAATTACGTATTTTGGAATCGTAATAAACACTTCATCAGATTCATTATCATCATAATCTGGACGACTACGAATATAATTTAAGAAGTAGCTTAGGTTTCTACCATAAGTAACTGCTGATTTGTAGGAGATTATTTGATGTTTAGATTGATACGATAAATACTCAGAAATAATAGGAAGGATCTTGCCATCATCGTCAAATATTCCAACACCATTCACTGTTACGGTTTTGTTCAATGATAAGTTTGGAATCTCATTGAGTAAACAAGACTTAGATAAATCTAACTTTGCATCAGAACAAACTTTAACATCCATAATAATCACTATCTCAATACATAGACTAAATTATGTATTGCATTATATACGATCTATTACTCCGTATTGTGCATTATTGTTATGGGGGTATAATAAAAATAAGTCAGCAGAACGTTGATACAGCTGGCATGACAGCTTATTATCTGCGACAAAGAACTGAAATAACGTATGACATGGTGGTAGGGCTACTTGCTCTGCCTCACCTGGATTCCAGCCTGAGACAATCAAACGGCGCGAATTCGGATTGTTCTTTATCTGTTCAACGACTTGTGCGATTTGATCGACGCCATCAGCGTTATAACTGGCATCTTCATTTTTGGTCGCACCATAGTTACGCCATTGATGACCATAAATAGGGCCCAAATCGCCAGCAGGTCTGTTAAAGCGCGCGGTCTGTTCAGCTGTCGCCCACTCATTCCAGATACGAACGTTATTCTGTTGTAGATAATCGACATGAGTGCTGCCACTTAAAAACCACAATAGCTCATAAGCGATAGATTTAAAGTGAACCTTTTTGGTCGTTAGCAGTGGAAATCCATCTGCTAAGTCAAAGCGTAGCTGCGCGCCAAAATGGCTAAGCGTACCCGTACCAGTACGATCGCCTTTTTCGCTGCCATTGTCGAGAACGTGGCGTAGTAAATCTAAATAGCCTTGCTCGTTATTACTTTGGGTGCCATTGATCATAAAATGCTCTTTAGTTACTGCTGACAGCACATACAGGCTAGATGAATAGTCGATATATACACTGTCATTATTGAAAGTATTGCTAGGATAAGCGTTTTGATAGCATACCCTATTTTAAGTCATCAACCTTTATCACAAAAAGGTAGGCTTAATAAGCAGCTTGCTTACCCCAGTCGTAGATGCCGCGTTTATAGGCATAACCGATCAAGAACAGACCGATAATTATCATTGGGGCGCTTAGTATCTGACCTTTGGTCATCCAGCCTAGCAAGATGAATCCTTGGTCGATGTCTGGCTGGCGAAAAAACTCAATGATGAAACGGCTAAAGCCATAACCAAGCATAAAGACACCAGTCACTGCCATACGAGGACGGGGCTTTGATGAGTACCACCACAAGAATAGAAATAACAGCAGACCTTCTGCAAGGGCTTCATACAGTTGCGACGGGTGACGAGGCAACAGGTACTGGCCATTGACCTCAGTCATCAGGTCTTGTAGCGCAGGATTGGCTTGTAGCTGCTGCATATCAACGCTAGCGGCCTGCGGGAAGTAGGTCAACCAGTTATAGCCACCATCAGAGACGCGGCCCCATAGCTCGGCATTGATATAGTTACCAATACGTCCGAACAATAGACCAGTTGGCACACAGGGAACGACAAAATCGAGCACTTGGAAAGGTGTCTTTTTATATTTGCGGGCAAAATACAGCATACCCAACATGACACCAATCAGGCCACCATGGAATGACATACCGCCTTCCCAGACCTTGAACAGGTAGGCAGGGTTTTGGAGCAGTTCACCGAACTGATAAAACAATACATAGCCGACACGGCCACCTAATATCACACCAAGTGCGCCAAAGAACACTAGGTCAGAGACCATATCTGTCGTCCAGCCTTCACGTTTGGTACTGCGATACCATGCCAGTCCGTAGGCGGCGGCAAATGCCAACAAATACATCAGCCCATACCAATGGACTTCGACAGGCCCAACTGCTAATGCTACAGGATCGTACTGAGGATGAATCATCATAAGGGCATCATAATATTGATAATAAAATGCTGACTATAATAGCAAATTTCGTTCGCTGGGCATACATAATTGCTCTGGTGACAATCAGAGTGTATGAGTAATTTGAGTTTTTGAAATGGCACAGAATATATAGACTAAGAGTCAAAAAATAAGAAGTGAGGTAAAAGAGTGGCTTTAATTGGGGTGCATTTTCGTGATGATATGTAATCTTGGTAGCTAGCAGCTTAGGATAAGAACGCCATTTTTAGCGTTATCAAGCGTTCGCTACCAAGTTGTATTATTACATCTATTATTAAAAGAGATTAGATGGCGACCAGATCTTGTACTTTGTTTTCGACCATCGTATCGCCTGCGCCTTGCGAGACTACCTTACCACGTGATAGTACCGTGTAATTGTCAGCAAGCTCTTCGGCAAACTCATAGAACTGCTCAACCAGTACAATGGCCATGTCACCTTTGTCAGCCAAGTCACGTAGAACTCGGCCAATATCTTTAATGATAGAGGGCTGAATACCTTCAGTTGGCTCGTCTAAAATTAATACAGTCGGCTCGGAGGCTAAGGCGCGGGCGATAGCAAGTTGCTGCTGCTGACCACCAGACAGATCGCCACCGCGTCGATGTTTCATCTCATCGAGTACGGGGAAAATATCATATAAATGCTTAGGTACATGTTTGGCCTTACTGCGTGAAAACTTGGCCATACCAATTAATATATTTTCTTCGACCGTTAGTGTCGAAAAAATATCGCGTCCTTGTGGTACATAAGCCAGCCCAGCTCGGACACGTTGCTCGGGAGACATCTTGCTGATGTCTTTATCATTGAGCAAAATCTCTCCTGATTTAATCGGTAGTATTCCCATCAAACATTTGAGTAGCGTGGTTTTGCCCACGCCATTACGTCCAAGTACCACACTGCATGCGCCTACAGGTGCTGTAAACGAGACATCTCGTAAAATATGACTGCCGCCGTAATACTGGTTGATATCGTTCACTTGTAACATGGCTGTCTCCTAAACTCTAAAACTTTTTTAATATTTCAAAGGGAATATTCGTTTGGCTCGTCTAGATGATTCGTTCGGCTATCGACCTAAGTAGGACTCAATCACTGCTTCATTGGCTTGTACTTCAGCTAACGTACCTTCGGCCAAAATCGCCCCTTGTGCCAATACCGTGACTTTTTCACTGATGGCATCGATAAAGGTCATGTCATGTTCGACTACTACTAATGTATGGTCCTTTTTAAGCCGTAGACACAGCTCAGCGGTATGTTCAGTTTCTGCATCAGTCATACCGGCCACAGGCTCATCAAGCAGAATTAGCTTGGGGCTTTGCATCAAAAGCATGCCAATCTCTAGCCATTGCTTTTGTCCATGTGAGAGCAAGCCAGCAGGCTTGTTGATCTTATCGGTCAGGCGAATTTGTTGTAGGGTCGCGTCGAGGGTATCGCGAGTATCGGCATTGAGTTTGTTAAATAAGCTTTTAACCACACGTTTGTCTTTTGGCGCAGCAAGTAACAGATTATCCATTACCGTAAAATTCTCAAAGACAGTAGGTTTTTGAAACTTACGGCCGATACCTGCTTCAGCGATTTGTTCGGTAGATAAGCTGGCAAGGTTGTGAGTCTGACCAAAAAACACGCTGCCTTCGGTAGGGCGGGTTTTACCTGTAATGACATCCATTAGTGTGGTTTTGCCAGCGCCGTTGGGGCCGATGATACAGCGTAGCTCGCCTTCTTCGATATAGAGCGATAGATTGTTAAGTGCGCGAAACGAGTCAAACCAAACGCTCACATCTTCTAAGTACAGAGCGATACCATGGCTAAAATCGACGCCTGATTTTTTTGGGTGACTGAGACCGTCACGTCCATCAGTATGATCATATTCGGATAGCGCTTTGGTCGATTGTTCAGTCGATGGTGATTTATTATTTAGCATTATTGTTTCTCCTTTTTGAATCGATCGAACAAGCCCATAATGCCATTGGGTAAAAACAACGTCACGACGACGAATAGCCCGCCTAATATCAATAGCCAAAATTCAGGGTAGGCGACCGTAAAGTAGGTTTTTACAGCGTTCACCACACCAGTTCCTAAGATCGCGCCAATTAAGCTTCCTCTACCACCAGTCGCTACCCAGACGGCTATCTCAATTGAGTTCACTGGGTTCATCTCACTCGGATTGATAATGCCGACTTGCGGCACGTATAGCGCACCAGCGACACCAGCGATGACAGCGGATAATACCCAAGCGGATAGCTTGTACCACAGCGTACGGTAGCCTAAATACTGCAAGCGGTTTTCGCTGTCACGAATCGCACCAAGTACTCGCCCATAAGGTTGGTTCATTAAATGACGCAAACCCATATAAGAGACTAATAAGGCTACGGCCGTGACAAAGCACAGCATAGAGCGAGTAGAGGCAGCGGTAATGTCATAGCCGAGTAAGGTGGTAAAACCAGTGAAGCCATTGTTGCCGCCAAAGCCTGTCTCATTACGGAAGAACAGCAAGGCTGCTGCATAGACCATGGCTTGAGTGATGATAGAAAAATAAACGCCTTTGATTTTGGAGCGAAAGGCGAAAAAACCAAAGAGAAAAGCAACCAAGCCAGGCACTAATACGACCAGTGCGACTGCCCACCAAAAATGCTGTGTGCCCGCCCAGTACCATGGCATTTCGGTCCAGCTCAAGAAACGCATAAAATCAGGAAGCGCGTCGCCTGCTGTCTCACGTGTTAGGTACATGCCAAACGCATAACCACCCAAAGCAAAGTACAGGCCATGTCCCAAGCTCAAAATACCGGCATAGCCCCAGACGAGATCTAGTGCCAAAGCCACCATAGCTAGCGCCATGATTTTGCCAATTAGGGTAATCCAGTAGGCTGAAAGGTGAAAGGCTGAGGTCTCGGGCATAAGATGTAGCCAAGGCAGTATGAGTAGTATGGCAAAACATAAGCCAATTAAAACAGCACTACGCGGCGTATCAGACAGTAATTTGGTCAGTATCATAGGAGTCTCCTTATTCGACAAAGCGGCCTTTAAGTGCAAATAAACCTTGTGGCCGTTTCTGAATAAACAGAATCACAAGAACCAACAATACAATCTTAGCCAGTACCGCACCGATACCAATCTCAAGTACCGTGCCACTCACACCAAGTCCTAAGGCGGCCAATACTGCGCCCCATACTTGTCCGACACCGCCAACGACGACGACCAAAAACGTATCAATGATATAGGTTTGACCCAGATCAGGACCCACGTTGCCGACTTGGGCAAGGGCACAGCCAGCCATACCAGCTAGCCCAGAGCCCAAACCAAATGCCATCATATCGATACGTGCAGAAGGAATACCGACAGCACGTGCCATTTGGCGATTTTGGGTAACGGCTCGTATAAACAAACCAAAGCGCGTTTTGTTGAGTAAGTACACCAGTAGCGCCACGACAATGACGGTAAAACCAATAATAGCAATACGGTTGTAAGGCAGTACCAAACTTGATGACACTTGATACGCACCGCTGAGCCATGCCACGTTACTGACTTCAACGTTCTGCGCACCGAAAATCATCCGTACTAATTGCATCAAAATCAGACTCACCCCAAAGGTTGCCAGTAAGGTTTCTAGCTCACGACCATATAGTGGGCGAATGACAATGCGCTCAATAATCATGCCGATGACAGCGCTGACTAAAAAAGCAGCCGGAATAGCAGCAAGCAAATACCAACCTGCCATATTCGGTATATAAGCTTGAAAGAAGTTTTGAACCATATAAGTGGTATAAGCGCCAATCATAATTAGCTCACCGTGCGCCATATTAATCACACCAAGCAAACCAAAGGTAATGGCGAGACCAAGCGCTGCTAGCAGCAAAATACTAGCGGTACTCATACCGGTGAAAATATGACCCGTCCATGTGCTGATTTCGATACGCCGTGACACGCTAGATTCAGCATCGATAAGTGCAGCTTTGAGCGAGGCATCTAAGTTATCCGCAGCGAGGGCAGACTCGATATCGACCAATACTTGTGGGTTATCACTATCAGCGAGCAGATTGACCGCTGCAATTTGAGTGGGTAGGTCGCCGTTTTTAAAATCAATACGAGCTTGTAGTGCAGCTAATGCCTTTTTGACTTTAGCGCTATCCTCATTTGCCGCTGCTGTCGCAATAATGGCTGGATCTACTTGGTCAATATTGTCGGCCAAAATCTCTACAGCCTGTAGGCGCTGTGCTGGCTTGTCAGATGCTAGTTTTACCTTGGCTTGACCAAAGATGAGCGCTGAGCGTAGGGCATTGGTCAGGGTGATTTGTGATAAATCACTTGGCCAATCGTCAGTCTCTTTTTTATCAGGATAAGTAAACAGCTGATCTTCTTTATTCAGTAGATACGTTTGTCCACCATTGCCTTGATATAGCTCATCATTGGCAATAAATTCAACCAAACTATCTAAACTCTCAACGGATCCTGGCCAATCACTTAGCATGGCTTGACGCTTACTAAAATCACCGGCTACAAATTGTTGAATGGCATCACCTGAGTTTGTAGTTGCTGTTGAGGTATCCGAGGTTGCTTGAGTAGAAGTGGTTACGTTGACAGGTGTGAGCAAAGATTGCTCACTATGAGCGGTATCCGTATCGTGGTCATGTATCTGACCATTATGATCCGCATATGCTGTGGTGGTGAAGGTTGTTATGCATAATGCCATCAATGCAAGTAATCGCAGAGGCGCATAAATTGAAAAACGAGCCGCATGCTGCATGACTTCACTGGCTGATACTTGTGGGTTGTTACCATTTTCGGACGATGTTTGCCCTACAAACGGGCGTAAAGTATGGTGCTGCATGTGCGGCTCCCTATTTTTCACAGACAACAAACCCTTAGCCACTACTGCCTAGCGTACTAAGCGATAGAAGAGTTGATAAGGTTTGACGTTATTTAAAAGTTGAGAATAAGTGTTGAAAATAAATGTGAAAAGTAGGCGTTAGGACGGTTATTGGTGTCGTTTATCCATCCGCCTACTATTCAATTACTATCCACGTGCTTTTCAGTACTGACTTATTTAGGGGTAGCCTACTTAGGAATGTACTCGCTCCATGGCTGTGCTTGGATGACTTCTGGCGTTTTGAAAATCGTATCAAACTGTCCATCTGCACGAATTTGACCAATCATCACAGGCTTCCATAGATGATGGTTTTCTTCATCCATTTTTAGCGTGTAGCCAGAAGGTGCATCGAATGTTTGTCCCGCCATGCTAACACGTACTTTATCGACATCAGTCGTACCGGCTTTTTCGACAGCTTGCTTCCACATATTGATACCGACATAAGTCGCTTCCATTGGATCATTGGTCACGACTTTTTCAGCATTTGGTAGTTTTTGGTCCAATGCATACTGCTTATAGCGTTTGGTGAAGGCACTGTTGGTTGGGTTTTTGATCGACATAAAGTAGTTCCATGCCGCTAAATGCCCTTGTAGCAGACTGGTATCGATACCGCGTAGCTCTTCTTCACCGACTGAGAACGCCATGACTGGAATGTCTGACGCTTTGATACCTTGGTTGGCAAGCTCACGATAGAACGGAACGTTTGAGTCGCCATTGATAGTAGAGATAACGGCAGTCTTTTTACCCGTTGAGAATTTTTTGACGTTAGATACGATGGTTTGATAATTGCTGAAACCAAATGGCGTGTATTCTTCCATGATGTCTGCATCAGCCACGCCTTTCGATTTCAAAAATACCTTTAAAATCTGGTTGGTGGTGCGTGGATAGACATAATCAGTACCTAGCAATACGAAGCGCTCTGCACCGCCGCCTTCTTCACTCATTAAGTACTCTACCGCCGGAATGGCTTGCTGATTTGGTGCAGCACCCGTGTAAAAAATATTTTCTGATTGCTCTTGTCCTTCATACTGCACTGGATAAAACATTAATCCATTTAGTTCTTCTACCACTGGCAGTACTGATTTGCGTGATACCGATGTCCAACCACCAAAGATGACATCTACTTTGTCTTGAGTGAGCAGCTGACGGGCTTTTTCGGCAAACAATGGCCAATCAGAAGCAGGGTCGACGACGACTGGTTCTAGTTGCTTACCGAGTACACCGCCATTGGCATTGATTTCATCAATCGTCATCAACGCGGTATCTTTGAGAGAAGTTTCAGAGATGGCCATGGTGCCAGATAGCGAATGTAAGATGCCCACTTTGATCGTGTCGCCATCAGCGGCAGGGGTAGTCGTTGTCTCTGTAGTGGTTTCGGCTGTTGTCTCTGTGGCTGTCGCGGTTTCGGCAGGCTTTTGACAGCCAGCGAGACTCAAGCTACCAACGACGGCAATCGCTAATAATGAGAAGCGTGATTTGATTTTGCCTTGCAGATGAGTCTCAACAAACTGAGGATTGGCTAAAGTTGGTAACGAAAACATGGACATCTCCTAAATAAACACAAAAGATAAAATATGGCTCCTGAACACTTATTAAGAGTTCAAGTTCCGTGCCAAGTAGAAAAAGCCAATAATCGTGTAATAATTGAGCAATAATTAAGTATTGTTTAATATATTCATTAATTTAGTGCAGGAAGGTTAATAAACTGCACCATAAAGGGGAGATGAACAAAAAAATGGTGCAGTATTAAAAAACAAATTTTAAAAATTGAATAGCTATCATATGAAGAGATTTATCGTTAAAAGTGCTTATTACTAAAAATGCTGTTTGCCAAAAGCATTTATTGCCAAAGACCTGCAAAACGGCTACGGTAATATCTCTAAGACAGTTACTATTTTGCGCGTTGAGCCAATGCGTGGCTGCCATGATGGATTTTACTGCTAAGGAATGATGTATGAACGCACAATTAACGGATTCGTCTGTCTCAACAGGGCATGGCAACGTATTGCCGCCGCTTAATCAAATGACTAGATTTGCTATCCTGCCATTTGTACTTGGTAGCAGTGCCATCTTGGGGTTGTCTTCGGCGCAAGCAGCAACCAGTAGCATCGAGCAAGTGACCATTTATCAGGGGCTAGCGAGCGTGACGCGCGCATTACCAATAACAGGTAGCGGTGAGCAAACGGTGGTGTTTTCGTGCCTGTCACCTTATATGGATAAAGAAAGTCTAAGTGTACAAGCGACGAGTAATGTTAGCGTTGGGGAAGTCAGTATCGAAGAGCTGACAGGTGAGCAGGCAGCCCAATGCCAGTATCAAGGTGATACCAAGGTACAGACGCAGCAAAATACCCTAGCCAATATCAATGCTGAATTAGAAGCAGCACGGTTAGCAAAGGCCTACTTGCAGAACTTGACCAAAGCCACGCAAGTCAATACAGACAGTACGATTGCCAATAATGCCCGCGATATAGAAACTCAAGCGTCCAGTATTAACCAAAGAATTTTAGAGATTCAACAGCGACAAGCTCGTGCCCAAGACGCACTGAATCAACTGATGGCAGGCAGCGCGACATCGACCTTTAACAAGGTGACACAGGTGAGTGTACGTACGGCAAGTCGCTCGCCGAGTAGCGTTAAGTTGCATTATCAAGTGCAAGGTGCAGGTTGGGAGCCTGCGTATCAAGCTCGTCTAAACACAAATAGTGACCAACTGAGTATCACAGCTTCTGCGATTATTGCTCAGCAAACTGGCGAGAACTGGACAAATGTACCACTGACACTCAGCACCGTTAATCCCAATCAAAGGACGACGGGGCAACTGCCGTATGTACAACGTCTATCATTGTATGAAGAGAGCGAAGATGCTCGAGTAAGACGTGAACTACCTATGATGGATGCGTCCCCTGTTATGATGGAAGAGCCTGCTTATAATAAAGGAGCAGGGGCAACTATGGCACCGCTACCTAATTTTACGGTCAGTAGCCAAAACAAGAATGGCATCATCGAGTATCGTTTACCGCAGTTGGTCAGTATTCCGAGTGACGGGAGGCGCGTACGAACAGTTATTGGGGAGCAGTCAGGTAATAGTAAGCTCTGGATTCGCAGTACGCCAAGTGTTGAGACTGCTGCCTACTGGTATGCGTCAGCGCTGTTTTTGACGCCGGACTGGGTCGATGGTTCACTACAGTTGTACCGTGATGACAACTATGTGGGTCAGTCGCGTTATAATTATCAAGTGCTAAAAGAGCAGGGAATTGGATTTGGTCGTGACTCAAATATGCTCGTAAAAGAGCTGACCAATGAAGATAAGCAAGGTGAAAAAGGTGTGCTAAACCGTACGCAAACACTGACGACCACCAAGGCCTATCAATTTACCAATCAGCACAATCGTAGCGTACGCTTGCAAGTACTGGGCAGTGAGCCTATCAGTCGTGACGATAGTTTAAAAGTTGCGGTGACACATACGCCGCCTGTAACTGAGCGAGATTGGAATAACAATCAAGGCATGGTAGCGTGGGAGTTTGACTTACCAAGTAAACAATCACAAGTAATACGTTCAATCTCCCAAATTAGTTATCCTGCTAATAAATTATTGACTGGCAATTAATAAGTACTATCTATAAAGGCTACCTCATTAATAGGTAAAGTCAGGAATAATATTTTTGCCTTATTTTTACCTTTATTAAAAATTACCCGAATAACGAAAATTATTATAAAAGGAAAGCTATGTGTATTGTCGCTATTGCTTGGCAATTATTTGATGAGCTACCGCTGGTACTACTGTCTAATCGTGATGAGTTTTTGCAGCGTCCAACTGAGCCGCTCCACCAGTGGTCTGATCAACCTATTTATGCTGGACGTGATAAACAAAGCGGTGGCACGTGGTTAGGCATCCATCAGCAAGCGTCACCAGCGCAGAGTGCAGGATATTTTCATCAGAATGGTCGTTGGGCTGCGGTGTTGAACTTTCGTGATGGCGTGCAGGCAAGCAGTGATGAGCGATCGCGGGGCGCACTGGTCACTGAATTCTTGACAGGGACTTTAAGTCCAATGGATTTTGCACGGCAAATTGATTTGCAAGATTATGCAGGCTTTAATCTGATCATTGGCGATGCTGCGCAAGCTGTGATCGTCAATAATCGTGGCCATGCACCCACGCCATTATATTCAGGTCTACATGTTATCTCTAATGGTCAACCAGAGGACAGTTGGTTTAAGACAGAGCGGTTGCGCGGGCGACTACGTCAAGAGGTGCTGCCATTGATTGCAGAGGATTGCACGCCTGCGTATTGGCAAGAGGCGGCTTTTAACGTTTTGTCAGATAGTATCAAAGCACCAGAAGACAAACTGCCTATGACTGGCGTGGCAATTGAGGTGGAGCAGATGTTATCGTCTGTTTATATTGAACCCGTCGCTTTTGGCGATACTGAAACTAGCAAACCTACTTATGGTACCCGCACTCAAAGCATCTTAACGTTGCGCAAACAGAGCGATGCAGATTGTATTGCTAATATTATTAGCCGTGAGTTTGACAATCATTCAAAGTGACCGTTAAGAGATAATAAAAAAACACCCACGGTAATTGCTAATATTCTAGCTACTATCGTGGGCGTTTTGCATCGTACTATTAAGTGGCTCATTACATAAGCAGATGATTATTTTGCTCAGGAATGATCAGCTCTTGCTTTAGCGGGAGTTCGCGTACCAATTCTTGCAAGGCACGACGATAAACGCCTCGTTTAAAGTGAATCACTTGTCCAAGTGGATACCAGTAGCTGACCCATTGCCAATGGTCAAATTCAGGTTTCCCTTCATCAAAGCGGATATGTTGAGTATTTGGCTCATCTAAGCGTAGCAAAAACCATTTTTGTTTTTGCCCAATACATAAGGGATGCTGACCATGACGTACATAACGTTTTGGCAAACGATAGCGCAACCAGTCTTGCGTGACTGCCAATAAGTCTACGTGACGCGGATGTAAGCCGACCTCTTCCCAGAGCTCGCGATACATTGCATCCATCGGCGTCTCCCCGCGGTCGATACCACCCTGCGGAAATTGCCAAGCGTTGTGACCAATACGTTTTGCCCACAGAACCTGCCCTTGTGTATTTGCCAAGATGATGCCGACGTTGGCGCGAAAGCCGTCTGCATCTATCATGACTAAACCTTTTAATTTGTTTAAAAATAGCTTGTTTTGACTTGAAACCGTGACAGCAATCGTAATTATTATAAGGTGATTGTTATCGATATCCGCTCAAAACAAGATTCATTACCGTTATTAAACCAAGAAACAAGCAAAATGTGTAACAGTATTTTGCTATAAAATGTTTCACGAGTTTTACCTTTTAAAATCAACTATTTACAAGCAAACTTTTGTAGGTTTTTATACGGCATTTTTAGGCAAGTGTTGATGAGTAGTAATAGGCGGATGAACATACGATTATTTAGTAAACTATCGAACTCCACTATTTCTATATGTATAAAGTGGTAAAAGCACAGATTTCACTGGTGAGCTAGTAGCAAAACAATGAGCCTATAAAATCTTGCTTTGGCTTATGCTACACTAGCTGGGCAATATATCATTCACACAATAATAATAGGCAATACGCCATTTAAAATAAGGAACATCTACAATGTCAGAATCAAAAGCAAGCGTCATATGGCAAGAGAATAAAGCCTTTATGGGTGTGTCACCATCAGGACATAATGTACAAATCGATGCTGATAAAGAAAAAGGCTCAAGCCCAATGGAGCTGATTTTGCTAGGACTAGGTGGTTGCGCCAGTTATGATGTCGTAGAGATTTTACAAAAATCACGCCAAGCAGTGACGGATGTACGTTGTGAGCTAACCGCCCAGCGCGCTGAAACCGTACCAGCGGTCTATACCGATATTCATATGCATTTCGTTGTCACTGGTCAAGCGGTCAAAGAAAAACAAGTCGAAAAAGCCATCCAGTTATCAGCAGAAAAATACTGTTCTGCTAGCCGTATGTTAGTAGCAGGTGGGGTCAATATCACCCATGATTTCGAAGTGGTTGCAGGCTAGGGACTTATATAATGATCAGTGCACTTTTTGAGTTGGTAACTGACAAAGTGGCGTCTGCCATTTTGGCCATGGTGGTAGCAAGTCTACTACCATGGGCGGTGTCAATCGTTGCAAAAGTATCTGGTGGCTTTAGAATCAGAAATAATGCACATCCTCGCGAATTTTTTCAAAATGCGACAGGCATGGCAGCACGTGCTAATGCAGCACAACAAAACAGCTATGAAACCTTGCCAGTGTTTTTGGCGGCAGTGATAGTCGCTATGCTGTTCTTTGTACCGCAATCGATTATTAACGTATTGGCTTGGCTGTATGTGATGATACGAATTGGTTTTTGTGTAGCGTATATTACTAATTTGGCAATGTTCCGCTCTATCCTCTGGGTACTATCAATGGCATGTTGTCTGATGCTATTTTATTTAGCGATACGAGTCAGCGTCTAGGGCATGTCCTCAATTCAAACGACAGTTATCTAAACGGATTAAAAATGGCTAAATTTTGCCAAACAGCGTCAAATCGCTTGCTAGTATCTCGATATTATCTACGCTATTTTTCTCGTTTGACGGCAATTTATCTCATTTTTATCTCCATTTTTGAAATGAGGACACACCCTAGTAAAAATATCCGTAACTACCAAAACGCTCAAATACAAGCAAGTGATTAATCTTGTACGCTTGCTTGTAGTGCGCTAATAATCACCGCTTTATTTTTTTCTCGTTTGATACCTTCCCACACTGTTTGCGCCTCAACATAGCTTTTGGTGAGCATACCTAACCATTGCTTATATCGACCAACCAAAACCACATCGTTCTTTGCCTCACCTTCCAAAAACCTAACCTGATAGGCAATCAAATCTTGCCATAATAATGTAGCCGTATTCTCTACGCTGTCAGTACTGCTTTCAGTATCATTATCAACCTGTGCGACTAAATCAGGACGTGTTACTGCGCCGCGACCTAACATCAAATGCGGCGTACCTGCTTGCGTCATACAGTTTTGCGCATGCTCAAAGTTCCAAATTTCTCCATTGGCAATGACTGGAATATCGAGCGCATTAAAACTCTGAATTTTATCCCAATAGGCAGGTGGCTTATAGCCTTGGGTTTTAGTGCGTGCATGGATGGTGAGCCAATCAGCGCCACTGTCGTTAATCGCTCCACGAATATCATCCATGCGACTGGTGTCGGTATAGCCCAGACGAATCTTAGCTGATACTGGTATATGGGCGGGAACGGCTTGGCGTACGGCACTGATAATCTGATACATGGTTTCAGGTTCATCTAACAATACAGAACCACCGCGATGGCTATTGACCGTTTTTGCAGGACAGCCAAAGTTGATATCGATAGCAGGCGCACCAAGCTCACAAGCGTACGCGGCGTTTTGGGCCATAAGCTGTGCTTCGCTACCCAAAATCTGTACATGAATGGGCGTACCAGAGGCCGTTTTAGCATCATGATGTAGCTCAGGCACATATTTATAAAACACATGTGCAGGCAAGACGTGCTGAGTGATACGGATAAATTCGCTAACCGACCAATCATAAGGACGATCCAAGTCAGACGCAATTTGGGTTAAGATTTGGCGCATTAATGGATCGGTCAAGCCCTCCATAGGTGCGAGCAAACGCACGGGAGTCGCAAATAACTGATTAATGGTATTTTGACGCGTTTGAAGTTGTTGGTTATTATTCATGCTGGTGATTCACTGCTAAAAGGTCACTATGAGAGATTGAATAAAACTTGAGGCTGCCAAAGGTAGAGGGTAATTAAGTATTACCAAAAATCACTTTTTTGCCCGTCTGTAATCCTGATATCAAGTCTTTAATATTATGAATATCCAAATTGCTTTGCGCACGCGTGCAAGCAACATAAAGCAAACGCAGCTCTTCTGGACTGATCTTGACTGCATTGGTTGTCACATCGTAGTAAAAATCATCATCTAGTTGTACTTTTCCCCATTCAAGCCCTTTGGCTTTATGAGCAGTAGAGATGACATAGTCAGCGTTTTCAATGCTAGTCAGACTATTGACCGCTTGGCTTAGTACATTAGTACCATGGTCATCGACCAGTTTGACCAGTGTTTTGAGGTCGCTACCCTCATTGGTTTCGGCGTACTCTTGCACATCACCCCAATTATAAAAATAAGCCAGCTCAGGTACACCGTAAGCCGATTTACCATTTTTTAAGTTTTCGGCTGCCTGACAGAATTTGAGCATACGGTCGGTATCCGCTTGTAGCGCCACGCGATGCCCGTGTTTTAATCCTGTCAACAGTTGCGACATGGCAGCAGCATTGGTACGGCACAAAATAGCATCTTTTTTGCTATGTACCATGCCCTTATCGGTAGAGGACTGCTTATTCGGATTGCCTTTTAACGGTACGTCCTCTTGTAGTGCTTTTAATAAGGTGTTGGCCACTTCTGCAATCGGCTCACCAAAGCGAAAAGACTGCGTCAATAACGTCTGAGGCAATGGCAGCTTTTTCATCGCATTGACCGCACCGCGCCATTCATAAATCTGCTGATGAGCATCGCCCACATAGATGACTTGTCTCGACTGCTGGGTCAAGATACCCATCATCAATGGGTCAGCATCCTGTGCTTCGTCAAATAAAATAAAGTCCGCTGGAATACTAGGTTTAGATAAGGCCCACAGCTTAAGATAAATATCATGGCCAATACCAGCAGGGTGACGCGCATCAATCGACTGTAACCAGCGCTGCTCAACAGCAGGGTAGAGCATCTCGCGTAACTGTTCTGCATCTGAGTCATCGAGCCAGCTTGGGAACAGTATGTGCCTTGGCGCAGGGTAGCTGGCATGCGTGCTACAAAAATTACTTACTGCATCGCTGACAAACCGCGATAGTCGTGCTGGCGTCAGTGTGATGTATTTATTAACCCCATCCATTTGTCGACGCACTTGTACAGGCTGTAGTCCCAAATCATCACCAAGGCGTTTAGGTGAAAAGCGCGGCAGAGATAGCTTGGCGGTAATATCACGAGCAACATGACGATAAGCTAATGAGTGAAAAGTACGACACTCTACATGCGGCGGAAACTTTGAACGAGCATCATTGGCGATCGCTTTGTTAAAGGCTAGATACAGTCCGCGGCCACGTAAGCGCTCACCGATTAGCTTGAGCGTCGTTGTCTTACCGGCGCCCGCATAAGCGACCACTTTAAACGACTTGTGATCCATCGCCATATTCAGCGCGCTCAGCTGCTCGTCAGTGGGATCGCTCATATAAGCTGGCATAGATGCGGACATAATAAAGCTACCTAAATACAAAAATTGATTAAAAATAAAAGGGGCAAAAAAAGCCACTGGGTAAACAATGGCTTATAGATGATGGTGATGCTAAAACGTGATAATAAGCAATCAGCTTACTAATGAGGCAAGAATAAAACGGTGTAATGGTAGTTTAACGCATAGCTATATGTAATCAATAACTTTATTTTAGTCTAGATTAGACTGATAAGTGTTTTATTCTTTGTCTGTCGATACGAGAGTAGGACTGGGCTCTTCTTTGATTAGAATTTTCGCCAAAAACAAACCAAGCTCAAACAACAACCACATCGGAATCGCTAGCATGAGCATCGATACGCCATCTGGCGGCGTGACAACAGCAGCCACAGCAAAACAGCCCACAATGATATAACGACGTTTTTCTTCTAAGCTCTGAATGGAGACAATACCTGCCAATATCAATAGCAAAGTGACGACTGGAATCTCAAAGGTTAAGCCGAATACCATAAATAATTTTAAGGCAAAACTGAGATAGCTGTCGATATCCGTCATGGGTAGTACGTTTTGCGGGGCAAACATGATAAAAAACTTTAAGACCCCTTTGAGCACAATAAAGTAAGAAAAAGCCACACCAGCATAGAATAAAAATATAGAAGATAGCAGTACTGGAATAGCGATTTTCTTTTCTTTTTTATACAGACCGGGCGCTACAAATGACCAAATTTGATAAAGAATGTAGGGCATCGCCAAAAACGCGGCTACGAATACGGTCAGACGTATTGGCGCCATAAAGTTTGACGTGATATCAGTGGCAATCATGGTCGAGTTGGCGGGTAACTGTGCCACCAATGGGTCAGACAACAAGTTATATAGCTCGCGCGAATAACCGACCAAGCCTAAAAATATTATCAGTACCGCCACACATATTTTGATCAAATGCCGACGCAGCTCAATCAAATGCTCGGTAATAGGCATATCAGCCAAAGGGCTTAACACATCCTCTGATTTTTTATCTTGAGTGGTATTGGTCGTTGCTGCAGCACCTTGATTAAGGGTATCTTTATTAAAGGTATCTTGATCAATAGCTTCTTGATCAATAGCTTCTTGATCAATAACATCTTGATCAGTAATGGCAGAAACAGCGATTTTCTCTTGACGACTTTTTTTGCGCTTGAATAATGACATCAATCAGTCTCCTGCTTATGGTCAGAAGTCTGCATGTTGGCAGGACTGTTGAGTAGGGCATCCGCTTTATAGTTTGGCACATATGGCGGCATTGGGAGCCGACGTGCTTTATCATAAGCGCCAAGTCGAAACCACATGTTTTCCCATGGACGGGTAGTGATGGTCTGAACAACTGGCGCTGCCTTGGCGTTATCGCCCACATTTGCATCATGTATATCGTCACCGCTGTGACCGCGCTTCGATAATCGGCCATTTTCCAATGTATCTGGCTGCTCGTCAGTGGCATAAGCATAGTCGAAGGCTTTTGGTGTGGCTGGTTGCTGCTTTTGTGTGCGGCTATTTTCTTGAGCTTCGTCGCCCTTGCTGTTTTCAGCATTCGTAGATGCTTCAGAAGCTATCGAAGCAGGACTATGTGAGCTTTCAAAAGCTTTCATATTGCCGCGCATTTCAGCCATCTCACGCCTCATTTCAGCTTCAGTCTGGCGAATTTTGGCGAGCTCTTTTTGCATTTGCTGACGCGTCTCAGCTAAGTCAAGCTCAGCCTCTATTTCAGACTGCAATGTTGAGACTGTGCGGCGAATTTTGGCGTACCATTGCCCAGCTGTGCGCGCTGCCTGCGGCAGTTTTTCTGGGCCCAGTACGATTAGGGCGATAACGCCAAAGAGGAGTAGTTCAGAAAACCCGATATCAAACATAATGGTCCGATGTCACTGTTTAGATGCTATACGTTATGCTTATCATCAACCTTGGTGGTTGAGCGCTCTTCAGTGTGTGCCGTTGCATCGTGGTCAAGAACCGCGTGTTTTTTGGCATGCTCTGTATTTTCATCTTTAACAGCTTCTTTAAAACCTTTGACAGCACCGCCCAAATCTTTACCAGCATTTCTGAGTTTTGAGGTGCCAAACACGACAACGACAACGACCAATAGTATCAGCCAATGTGTAATAGAAAAACTACCCATAATGGTATCCTTGTGACTTGGTTTTGTGACCTAGTTTTGTGACTTGGTTTTCAGTCTTTATATGCCTGCTTTGAGTTTGCAAAAAGGTCTATCTAGCAAACAAAAAGCATCGACATATAATGCGAGATAAAACAGAGCTATATTATAACCTGCACTTATTACAAATAGGTGAAAGCAACAATAATCCAATAAAATAGACGTTTATTTTTTATTTAGGCTTATCTAGCGGCTTTTTCATCGATACCGGACAACCCAAAACGTCTGCCTAGCTCGTTTAACACGGCATCCGACTCTATATCAAACCATGCCAGCCCAACCAAGGTATGGAACCAGACATCTGCGACTTCATAGATTAGCTCATGACGCGCTTCATCATAGCCTGCTTTATCTATACTCTCATCGCAGTTAGCAAAATCTTTGGCAGCGATGATACTTTCTGTGCTCTCTTCACCAACTTTCTCTAATATCTTATTTAATCCTTTAGCATACAGACTAGCCACATAAGAGCTATCGGCATCGGCTTGTTTGCGCTCTGCCAATACGCTATCAAGCTGCTGTAAGACAGAAACTTTATCGACTTGTGCTTGAGCAGTAACAGATTGTGATTGAGACATATCAGTAGAATCAGTATTCGCGCCAGTGTTCGAACCAGTGTTTTCAATTTCAAGAGTTTCGCTAGTAGAGTCATGAGAATGATAAATATCCGCAGGGTCTTTTAATACTTTATCGACGGTCTGCCATTCAGGCGTTTGACCTGATAAATCCAAACGCTGATAAAAGCAAGATTCACGTCCCGTATGGCAAGCAATGCCGCCAGCCTGAGTGACGCTAAGCACAATCACATCTGCATCACAGTCTAGACGAATATCATGCACAGTTTGCGTATGGCCTGATGACTCACCTTTATGCCACAGCTTGGCACGCGAGCGTGAAAAATAAACCGCTGTTTGGGTTTGCGCGGTTAGCTGCAATGCTTCTGCATTCATCCACGCCATCATCAAAATACGACCTGTCTGATGATCTTGAGCAATTGCAGGAATCAAACCATCATCATTAAAAGTTACGGCAGTCAGCCAAGCAGGTAAAGTCATAATGTATTTGTCGTCTTATAGGTAGAAAGTGAAAAAGAGTGATAAGCAATTATACTACTTATGATCAAAGCGGGGAGATTATCTGAAATGCTCTGCAATATGCTGACAGCTAGCAATATGATGTCAGCTAAATGCGCTATAGAGTGCAATTATGCTAAATCTAAATGAACAGCATACTATTGATAATAAGCGATTCTACAGTCTAAATAAATGCGGATACAACGCTTCTTTAATCGTATTATCAAGCTTAGTCACTTTATTGAGGTTAAAGTCGTAACCTCGAAAGTGCTGGCGCGCTTTTGCTACTATTTCGCCCGTGTGCATCCGCGTGACCTTTAGGATTATATTACCGCCATTATCATATATTGGCTCAACACCAACTTCAAATAACAGCTCTTCTCGTACGCGGATACGGCTCACAATATCTAGCTGCAATTTATCGATAATTAAGCCTTGATGGTCTGCGTTGATTTCTTTGACACCTTTAGCATATAAAAATCTTAGCCGTGCTTCGGACAATAGCGCTGTCAGAGATTCGATCGTCATATGCTGTCCTGCGTCGGCTTCCGTATGACGTACACGCATCACTGTCTCAAAAACAAACAAGTCGTCGTCGAATACTAACTCTTGTTTTGACACACTATCTCCTAGAGTGATGGCTAAATATGGTTCTATTTATCATGCCGTAGGTAGCAGCACTGTTATTGTTATCGTCGTTATGACTGTGCATTCTAGCTTAAATATTCATGGTAAATAAGGTGGTTTTAATAGTGTTGATATGAAGACATAGCTCAGTCTCTACTTAAGCACAGCTTAGGCTGACATTCAATCTATTTGGATGAAAATCAGCCATTTTGTTGGTGCTTTTAGGAGGGCTGCTATCGCTTATTTGATGCTGATTACTTGTCTATATTGTCTACTAAAACCTCGCCAAAACTTTACTTGGCAAAACAAGGCACTATCTGCTAAAATAGCGCCTCCCACCTCGAGGCAAATAGAGGTTTAGTGGTTATTTATATAACGATTATTCAGCATGACTATTTGACGACCAGGTTCTAAAACAGAAAAAGAGGCAAATCATCATGAAAGTTAAGATGAAAACCAGAAGCGGCGCAGCTAAACGCTTCAAAAAAACAGCGAATGGCTTCAAGCGTAAGCAAGCATTCAAAAGCCATATTTTGACCAAGAAATCAGCTAAGCGTATTCGCCAATTGCGTGGTCTTAAGTTGGTACATAAATCTGACGAAGCAGCAGTTCGTCGTATGTGCCCATACATCTAATAGCCTACTGTCATCTATCTTTGATTGAAAACTATCTGATGAAATGATATTTGACTTTGCAATCTGACAATGATGTTTGTTATTTAACGGCATCATCACTCGCTTAACAGTGATTAAAAAATCTTGGAGTAAATTATGGCCCGTGTAAAACGTGGTGTACAGGCAAATCGCCGTCACAAAAAAATCTTAAAGCGCGCAAAAGGCTACTACGGTGCCCGTTCACGTGTTTACCGCGTAGCGGTACAGGCAGTGACCAAAGCTGGTCAATATGCTTATCGTGACCGTCGCAACAAGAAACGTACTTTCCGTCGTCTTTGGATCGCACGTATCAATGCTGGTGCACGCTTAAACGGCTTAAGCTATAGCCGCTTCATCAATGGCATGAAAAAAGCAAACATCGCAATCGATCGTCGCGTTCTAGCAGACATCGCTATGCATGATGCAGCGACTTTCACAGCATTGGTCGAAAAAGCAAAAGCGGAATTGGCCTAAATATTAACCGTTCTTTAGGTATGATGCTTTTAAATAATTATTTATAAGCAATTGTCTAAATGGATAGGACTAATATTGATTAATAGTATGATATTAATAAAAGCTACCGCTGGTCGGTGGCTTTTTTTATATTAAATTATGGGGCTGTAGTAGATAAGCACTATGCTAGACTACTTTTATGAAGATAACCCGTTGTAAACTAAGTAAAAAAGCACAGCGAAGGCTGTTAGAGTTTTTTGCGGCTGAAGTGACTGCTAGAACAGCCGCAGATTTGCTTGATATTCAGCCTAATACTGCTGCACTTTTTTATCATAAAATAAGACTTGTGATAGATTACCATCTCTCATTAGAAGCTGATGAGCTTTT
>Ga0208300_100420_pt1 | contig 31620 bp, 29 predicted proteins | sample 23_taG_FD_184096 | JGI IMG/M metagenome (GOLD analysis project Ga0208300, IMG submission 184096) | Marine viral communities from Cariaco Basin, Caribbean Sea - 23_WHOI_OMZ (SPAdes) (version 2) | ecosystem: Environmental > Aquatic > Marine > Oceanic | place: Caribbean Sea: Cariaco Basin...
AGGCGTGGCCGCATGGTCAACCGGGCCTGGGGTGAGCCGAGCAGCCAGCTGCACGAGCGTCACGACGCCAGTGATTTCGAGACCCAAACCCAGGACAAGATTGGTGACGGTGAATGAAGGTCGCGGTTTATTGCGGCTCCCGGTCCGGAAATGATCCGCTTTACGCGGACAAGGCCCGGGAGTTAGGTGATTACTTCGGTCGAAATGGCATTGAGCTGGTGTTCGGTGGCGGGCACGTCGGCCTGATGGGTGTTGTGGCGGATGCGGTCCTGGCCGCGGGCGGCCGGGTCCACGGGGTCATCCCCGAGCATCTGCGGGACCGGGAGCTGGCCCACTCCGGCCTGACCGAGCTGCATGTGGTCAAAAACATGCACGAGCGCAAGGCCCTGATGGCGGATCTGGCTGACGGTTTCGTTGCGCTGCCAGGCGGGATTGGCACACTGGAAGAACTGTTTGAGGCCTGGACGTGGGGCCAGTTGGGGTTGCACCAGAAGCCGTGTGCCATCTACAACGTCAACGGGTTTTTTGACCCTTTGCTGGCAATGGCGGAGAACATGGAACGTGCCGGTTTTTTGCAGCAGCAATACATGGACATGCTGATCCGGACTGACCAACCTGATCGCCTGCACAGGGCCTTCCGGGACTACCAGAGCCCGGGAGAAAAATGGTCCTGAACGCTCCAGGGCCCGGCTCAATCGGGCCCTACTCCTCTTTTTCCTTGGCTTTGCGAATAGCTTCCAGCTTCTCGTGCAGCAGGGCTTCCAGTTTGATCAGCTTTTCCCGGTTTTTCTCATTGGGCCGGTTGGTGTAGAGGTCGACATAGGTCTTGGTGACCTCGCTCAGTACCGGATGAAGCTTTTTGTAGTCTTCCTCACTCATGGTCAACACTCCTGATGAAAACAATGGACTCCATAACACTAACTATGGATCATCCCCGGCAATCATCAAGGATCTGGATCAACTCCAGGGCTGTTTTCCGCCTTACTCCATCCGGCTGACTTTGGCCATCAAGCGACGCCAGTCTATGGGCAGCCGGTTCTCCAGATCTACCAGTACAGGGTCTTTCGGGTGTACGGACTGGAAGTGCTGTTTGCTGGCATAAACCACGGTGTTGTTGCTTTTGCTTCGAAAGCCCAGAAGCACGGCAAAATGCCTCCTCAGCCTTCGGAAGTAGGCGCCTTCGACATCCGGTGTTCTGTGGTAGTTCACCACCAGCCAGCCGTCATCGGTTAATACACGGGCACATTCGTCCACGAACTGCTTCTGGGCCTGCAGCGGGCTCATCCGGTCTGCGTTATACAGGTCAGCGAGAACCATATCGGTGCTTGCGTCCGGCAGCTTTTCCAGGGCATCCCGGGCATCGGCAATGGTGACCTCCAGGCGCTCGCTGTCTGGCAAGTCGAAAAACTCTCTGGCCGTATCCAGTACCGCCTGACGAAGTTCCACAGCGTGTATTTGGCATTCGGGATAGAGATGGTGAAATGCACCAGCCATGACACCGCCGCCCAGGCCCAGAATGGTCACGTGGCCGGGGTTGGCAAACACCGCCGGCAGCATCATGGCCCGGTTGTACTCGTGTACCGGCAGGTAGGGATAACGACGGTCGATCTTGCTCTGCTCGAATACCGAGTTGAAGGTGAGTACCCGATGTTTGCGGTAATCGACCACCAGGATGCTGCCCAGCGCATCCCGGGTGTGATGGACAATCTCGCCTTTGTTGAACATGCCGGCTTACTGGCTGTGTTCTTCGAACAGACGTCGCACGCTGTCGTTTTTTGCCAGCGACCATGCAGTATTACCGTTGCTGTCCTCGGCGTTGCGATCAGCGCCTTTTTCGAGCAGCAGGCGCACGGTTTCCGGGTGCCCGTGTTTGCTGGCCAGGATCAGCAGGGTCTCGCCCTCACTGGTGCGCATGTTCACCGGGACGCCGGCATCAAGCATCACGCTGAGAGGCCCGGCTCCGCCGTTGCGGGCAAGCTCGAAAATACCCTGGGCAAAGGCAACCGCGTCCTCGTCTTTCTGGTTTGCGGGCTTTTGCGGCTTTCCCGGTTTCTGTTGGCTCATCGGGGCTCCGTGGTCAGTTGAATCGATTTTGTGTTAAAACCGTATTATCACAGAATGAGACTGTCCCAGACACAGTCAGTGAGCCAAAGGCCCAAACGACAGGAGGCAAAGCCGTGAAACTTCAGGTTCAAGGCATAGATGAAGGCCAGCCGATTCCCGAGAAATTCGCATTCGGGGTCTACAGTGAAGAAGATCATATGAGTTTTGGTCCCAATCGGAACCCCGAGATCGTCTGGGACGATGCGCCGGAGGGCACCAAGAGCTTCGTGGTGATGATGTTCGATCCGGACGTGCCCAGCGTCGCAGACGACGTGAACCAGGAGGGCAAGACGGTTTCAAAGGACATTCCGCGAGTCGACTTTTTCCACTGGCTGCTGGTGGACGTACCGGCCGGCACCAGTCGTATCCCGGAAGGCGAGGACAGTGATGGTGTCATCCCCAAGGGCAAGGAGCCGGGCCCCGGCCCCATCGGCATCCGTGGCGTGAACAACTACACCCAGTTCCTGGCGGGCAACCCCGACATGAATGGCACTTACGCGGGATACGATGGTCCCTGCCCGCCCTGGAACGATGAGATCATTCATCACTATCACTTCGAGGTGCATGCGTTGGACGTGGATACGCTTGCCCTGGATGGTGAGTTCGATGGCAACGACGTGCGTGAGGCGATGGCAGGCCATGTGCTGGCCAGTGCCCGTGTAACGGGTACTTACACCCTTAATCCGGACCTGCGCTAACGGCTGGCCCTCGAGGGTCCGGTAACCTGCGGGTTACCGGATTTCCCACTTCCTGCCAATGCTTCCTCCCTAAACGTCACAGAACTGTCTCTTCGTTGTCATTTCCCCGTCACCGGATCTTGCCAAGGTGTCAGCATCCGGACTGGTTGAAAGACGGGAGACACCATGCGGAGCTATCGGAGCGTTTTCATTTCCGACGTACACCTGGGCACGGCGGACTGCCAGGCGGAATACCTGCTGGATTTCCTGAGTCACGTACGCTGTGAAACGCTCTACCTGGTGGGCGACATCATTGACCTGATCGCAATGCAGCGACGGGTGCATTTCCCCGATGCACATCAGGCCGTTATCCACAAACTCATCGAACTGGCGGCCAGTGGAACCCGCGTGGTTTACGTGCCCGGCAATCACGACGATTTTCTGCGCCGGTTCTGCGGCCAGACCATCGCTGGCATAGAGCTTCGATACAAGGCGGTGCATACCACCGCCGATGGTCGTCGGTTCATGGTCTGCCACGGCGACCAGTTTGATCAGGTGGTGCGCTGCAGCCCGTTGATGCTGCTGGTGGGTGACCGTGCCCACGGTCTCCTGCTGCGCCTGAACCGCTGGTTCAATGCCTGGCGTCGACTGAAGGGCAAGCCCTATTGGTCTCTGGCGGCCTGGGTGAAGAGCCGAATCGGCAAGGCCCGTACCTTTATCCGCCGGTTCGAACTGGCAGCACTCACGGTGGCCGAGAAAGGTAACTACGACGGCTTCATCTGCGGCCACATCCACTCTGCCGGGTTCCTGCGCAGCGAAGAAGGGCTTTACTGCAACGACGGGGACTGGGTGGAGCACTGCACGGCTCTGGTCGAGCAGGAGAACGGCAAGCTCGAATTGCTCCACTGGTCGGAGTCGCCGGTGGTGCTGGCAAAAGAACCGGACGCTCCGAACCCGGATGTGTGCGGCGATGCCCGGCCGGTCATCGACACCCTGCCAACCTCGTTTGTGGAACAGGTGAACCGCCTGGCCAGCTAAAAAGACAAGCTGGGATCTCGCCTGCCTCTTTGTTTTCCTATCTTCGGGGCGACTGTGCGTTCCTTCCAGGTGGCCATTTTTCATAACGCCGCCGTATCCCTTATACTCCCGTTCCCGACCCGCCCTTCATAGGCTCTATGGCTGAACATACGACATCACAAACAAGCGATCTGACAGGCTCCGGTCTTGCAACCGATGGCGCCGGTCGTCGCGCCCACCGTTTCAGCGCCTGGACGGTCAGCACCTTCCTGATCGCGTTGCTGGTGGCCCTGCCAGTGCTGGTTATACTGGCCCACGTGTTTTTCCCGTCCGGTGAGGTCTGGGACCATCTGGTCAGTACTGTCCTCGGCAGATATCTGAGCAACACGGTGGTTCTGAGTCTCTCGGTGGCTATTGGTACCACCCTGATCGGCACTGCCTGTGCCTGGCTGGTCGTCATGTGCCGGTTTCCCGGCAGGCGCCTGTTCGAGTGGGCGCTCTTGTTGCCGCTTGCGGTACCGACCTATGTGATTGCCTATGCCTACACCGATTTCCTGCAGTTCGCAGGGCCCTTGCAGAGTGCTCTGCGTGACTGGTTTGGCTGGCAGTATGGTGACTACTATTTCCCGGATATCCGGTCGCTGGGTGGCGCGTCACTGCTGATAACCATGGTGCTTTATCCCTACGTTTACCTGCTCGCCCGTGCCTCGTTCATGGAGCAGTCGGTGAGCGCACTCGATGTCGGGCGCACTCTGGGCCTCGGCCCGTGGCGCATGTTCAAGCGCATTGCCCTGCCGCTGTCGCGTCCCGCCATTATCGGTGGGGTCTCGCTGGTACTGATGGAAACACTGAACGAGTTCGGGGCGGTCCAGTTCTTTGGTGTCGATACCTTCACCACCGGTATTTACCGGACCTGGTTTGGTCTGGGAGAGCCGGTTGCAGCTGCCCAGCTGGCGGCCTGTCTGCTGGTATTCGTGGTGCTGGTGGTGGTTCTGGAGAGAGTGTCCCGCGGTGGCAGGCAATACCATACTTCGGCGCGCTATCAGGTCTTGCCGGAGTATTCGCTAACATCCGGACAGGCCGCGCTGGCCTTTCTGGTCTGTTTCCTGCCCATTCTGATCGGGTTCATTGTTCCTGCGCTCATCCTGCTGGAGATGGCCATTACCACTGGCGATGCACTCTTCGGTACCCGTTTCCTGGAGTTCGCGTTCAACAGCTTTATCCTTGCATCGAGCGCGGCGCTGGTGGCCGTTGGTCTTGCGGTTATGCTGAGCTATGGGGCACGCCTGAATCCCAGTGCCTGGGTCCGTGGCGCCAACCGGGTTGCGGCCATGGGTTACGCCATCCCGGGCTCGGTTGTTGCGGTTGGCATCATGATCCCCCTGGCCTGGGCAGACCAGCAGTTGAATCTTTTTCTCCGGGACAGCTTTGGTTTTATGGTGGGGCTGGTACTGAGTGGCAGCGCATTTGTCCTGATCTACGCCTATACCGTGCGTTTCCTGGCGGTGTCGTTCAACACCGTCGAGGCCAGTCTCGGGAAAGTGACGCCGTCCATGGACGCAGCGGCCCGAACGCTGGGGCAAACCGCAGGGGGCACCCTGCGCAAGGTGCACACGCCCATCATGCGCAGCAGCCTGCTGGCGGCCGGCATACTGGTGTTCGTGGATGTCATGAAGGAACTGCCGGCCACTATCATTCTCAGGCCGTTCAACTTTGATACGCTGGCGGTTCGTGCCTACAGTCTGGCTTCTGACGAACGACTGGCGGAATCCGCCATGTCATCCCTGACCATTGTTGCCGTGGGCATCATCCCCGTGGTGATTCTCAGCCTGGCGATGCGCCGATCCCGTCCGGGCAGTGGCCGGGGTTAACGCCAGGTTTCTGCCTCAAACAGGAACACCTGGGACATATCCAGCTCAAGGGAGACTGCCTGACCTTCCTCTGGCAGAAATACCCCCGGCACTTTTGCGTGCAAATGCATCTCCTGACCGTCTGGTCCATGGGCGCAAATATGCAACAGGCTGGTGGGCCCCAGAAGGCGCGACATAATGACATGACTGGTGCGATCATCAGTGGCCTTCCCTTCCAGTGGCGTCACCTTGACGGCCTCAGGTCGAATCAGAATCCTGACATTCGCGCCTTCGTCGAATCGTGACGCGTCCAGTCGGCCCAGAGGCGTCGCTACCTGGCCGTCACGCACAATCCCGACGTGTTCATTCACCTGACCGAAGAAATTGACCACGAAGGGCTCGACCGGGTTGCAATAGAGTTCCGTGGGCGAGCCGGTCTGCACAATTTCGCCGTCGCGCATCAGGGCGATTCGATCGGCCATGAACATGGCTTCCTCGGGGTCGTGGGTAACCAGGAGGGTTGCTGTGTTCAACTCTTTGAGAACATGCAGCGTGTCGTCGCGGATCTGATCACGCAGGCGGGCGTCCAGGCTGGAAAAGGGCTCATCCAGCAGCATGACCCTGGGCGATGGGGCAAGGGCTCTGGCCAGGGCAACCCGCTGCTGCTGGCCGCCGGAAAGCGTGTGCGGGTAGACATTGGCGGAGCCAGCCATACCCAGACGCTCCAGCAGATCCAGTGCGCGGGACTGTTTTTGCTTTTTGGGCAGCGTGCTGATGCCAAAGCAGACATTTTCCAGCACGGTCAGGTGAGGAAAGAGTGCAGACTCCTGGAAGGCCAGACCGACGTTTCGTTTTTCCGGCGGCACCTGGACGCCGCCCGGAGCCGAGACCAGCGACCGGCCCAGAAACACCTTGCCACTGGAAGGCACCTGAAGCCCTGCTGCAATGCGCAGCAGGGTGGTTTTGCCGCAGCCTGATGGCCCAAGCAGGCAAACCACCTCACCCGCTTCCAGGTGCAGATTGATGTCCCTGACAACGGTATCGCCATGGAACTGGCAATGAACACGGTCAAGCATGAGTGAAGGGCCCGACAGACCGTTTTCGAGTTGGTCATTGTAGGTGGGGCTTTGCTGATAAATGCTCATGTGCCGATCCAGTCTTCCGATACAAACTTTGGTGACGCTGACATTGTAATCTTGTTGCGTCTGATTGTGTATTGAATACGTAAAAGCGACTGATTCCTATTTATTGACTTCTACAGGAAAGTTGGGTCTAATCACCGTAAATACAAATCGTTATCACCATTAATTACGCTCAATATCAAGGAGAGTGACCCGTGGTATCCCATAAAGCGAAGCTGGCGGCATCTGTTCTGGCAACCACACTGGCAGCGACCAGCGTATCGGCTAGTGAAGTGAACCTGTACTCGGCACGGCACTACGATTCCGACCAGGCCATTTACAATGCGTTCACTGAGGAAACCGGCATCAAGGTTAACCTGATTGAAGGCAAGTCCGACGCACTCATCCAGCGGATCAAGCGCGAGGGTGTCGCCAGCCCCGCTGATATCCTGATCACCGTCGATGCGGGCAACCTCTGGCGTGCGGACCAGGAGGGCATTTTCCAGCCGGTCGATTCTGAAACCCTGAACAGCCGTCTGCCGGACACCCTGCGTCACCCTGAAGGCCACTGGTTTGGCTTCAGTCAGCGCCTGCGCGTGATCTACTACGATCGCTCTGATTTCGATCCGTCCCAGATCAGCCAGTACGAAGATCTGGCGAAGCCCGAGTTCAAGGGCGAGATCTGCATTCGTTCCTCCAGCAACATCTACAACCAGTCTCTGCTGGCCAGCATGGTTGAGCATCATGGTGAAGAAGCGGCACAGGAATGGGCCCAGGGTGTTGTAGATAACATGGCCCGTGATCCCCAGGGTGGTGACACCGACCAGATTCGCGCCGTCGCTGCCGGCGAATGTAACCTGGCCGTGGGCAACCACTACTACTATGCGCGCCTGCTGAACTCCGACGATGTTGCCGATCGTGAAGTGGCCCGTGAGGTTGGCATTATCTTCCCGAACCAGGACGGCCGTGGCGTGCACGCCAACATCGGTGGTGCAGGTGTGGTAGCCACTGCACCGAACAAGGAAAACGCGGTTCGTTTCCTGGAGTTCCTGTCCTCCGATACCGCCCAGCAGATCTTTGCTGAAAGCAACCACGAATTCCCGGCGGTAGAAGGCGTACTGAAAAACCCGGTACTGGATTCCTGGGGCAACCTGAACATTGATGACATCAATGTCAGCGTATTGGGTACCAATAACCCGGAAGCGGTGAAAATCTTCGACCGTGTAGGCTGGCGTTAATGGAAATTCAGTGACACCAACCGGATAAGAATCTCCGATTAGTGCGCTGCGAAGGGCCGGGTGTCGTTATGACATCCGGCCCTTTTTCTTTGCTCAGGGCAAAGGCATTCCCTACTGGCTCACGAATCGAGGGTAGAATACCCTCATGACACGATCGCACCTGGTATTCCGTCTTTCCTTCCTGACTATAGTTGCGCTGCTGATGGCGGCGATCTGGCTTCTGCTGCGGCAACTGGGCATGCCCGCGAGCTTTGCTCCGTCTGTGTTGTCCGACTGGTTTGCCCATCAGGGCGCGCTTGGGCCGGTATTACTGATGCTTCTCATGATTCTGGCGGTGGTTGTCGGCCCGATTCCTACGCTGCCGATCAGTGCGGCTTCTGGCCTGGTTTACGGCATGTTCCATGGGACTGCGATTGCCGTGGTTGGCGCCCTGGCGGGTTCGCTTGTCGCGTTTTATCTGGCCCGGGTGCTCGGGCGGGATGCTGTTCAGCAAAAGCTTGAAAACAACCCCGTATTCTCGGCTCGAGGTTCGCAGCGGTTCCTGTTTATCGCAGTATTCCTGACCCGACTCATCCCGCTGTTTTCCTTTGCGCTGATCAGTTATGCGGCCGGCGTGACGGCCATACATGTCTGGCGTTACGCGCTGGCCACCTTGCTTGGCATGCTGCCCATGACCTTTGTGTTTGCCGGACTGGGGCATACCTTCGAGCTTAACCCCGCCCTTACCGTTGCGGCAGCAGCTACGGTATTGGTGGTCATGAGCACGCTGCCCCTTTACCTGCGCCGGCGCCCACATTCCCGTCTGGCTCGCTGGCTGCAGCTGGATGGAAGGATTTGATTCCCGCTGCAGATTCTCAATTCCCCAGAAGCGATTCGATGTCCCGATAGATGGTCGCAGCATCTGTTACCCTGGCCAGCCAGCTCAGTGGAATGCCCTTCTCACCGCCAACACCGTGCATGGCCGCCATGGCGGGGCCAATGAGCCAGCCCCGACCGCACGAATCACCACCACAATGAATGTTGGCACGAATGGCTTCGGTGTAGCTGCGGGCGTGGGTGAGTATATGGAAACTGACCGGCATGGCTTCATGCAGATAGCAGGTTCGGCCGTAGCTTTCGCCGGCAGCTACACCATCCAGTTTTGAGGTTCTACGGGCGCGCGCAAGGGAGTCCTGGTCCGGAGCCTCGGTCATGGCCGCATCCATTGAAGCGGAAAGCCCCTCGCCCCGAAAGAGCCCATCCAAAAGCACCGCAGCGCACTTCGCCCATGCGACGGCATCGTCGTTGTGATTGGTTACCCGCACCGCTGCTTCTACGACCTCCAGAAGGTCGCTGGTACCGCAATGGGAGGCCACCAGTGGCGGCAGCTTGGACACTGCCGGCAACTGCATATCGTCGGCACCGCTTTCACGCACCATATGGCGGTCAATGGTCTGTGCCAGGTGAACACCGGCCTCCTGCACTTCCGTTTCTTTATAGGTGAGGCTGATGGCATCGCGTACCGGTTGGGCCAGTTGGTCGCCACTAAGCCGGCGGGTGTAGGGCATCACTTTTTGCACCAGCACCCGTTTCTGCCTGTTGGTGAGGCTCGCTGGCATGCTGGATTGTGCTTCTTCGACCGCCTTGCGCTCGATCGCATTGAAATTCTCAAGTGTGATCCGCGTCGGGTTATCTATGAACCCCTGCCAGCGTCCGCCGGGCCCAAAAAAAGAACGGAACCGGCGCTGGTAATCGCGGATGTCCAGACTGCCGTTGCTGGCCAACAGACTGTCTGTGAGCACGCCGGTTGCGGCGCCGTAGTGACTCACATCGCCGACCTGCTTGCCCTCATGGGCAAAATAGCCAAACCCCTTGGTGTAATAGTCGGCCCGTGGAGGCAGGAACTCGGGGGTCTGACCACCGACCTCCGCGATGCGTTCGCTGCTGTAGAGCCAGTGAAGGCCCAGGCTTGCGGCGTCGGCGACCCAGCCGCCAGCCAGGGCAGCGGTGATGGCGGCTTTTCTATCGTGCGGGAGGTTAGCGGCCATAGCGGATCCTTGATGTTCGGTGTATCAGTCCGACCTTGGAGCTTATTCGATAACTTCGCTGATCTGGACCGTTGGCTGAACGTTGGTGAAGTTCGGGATGTCGCCAAGAATTTCTTTGGCGTGCGGGCCGAAGGCGGTCTGGAAATCGCCAACTGAATCAAAATACATGTGCCCCATGGCAATGTAGGTAGGGCCTTCTCCGGGGGCGCCGCCGGCCAACCCGGATTCGATGGCTGTGCGCTTGCAGGCGTCGCCCAGCCTGTCGCGGACCAACGCCATATGCGTGTCTCGGTAGTAGGCAAGGTCAAAGGTGCTTTCTGCGGTTTTCGGATACATGACGCTGACTTTAATCATTACGGATCTCGGTTCGTCGGGTTGCGGGGACCTTCTTTTAGCGCCTCGGCTACGCGTTCGTCAATCCTGCGAATCAGCTCTTCGTTGGCCTGCCCGGAGGAGTGCGCTTTCAACAGGTCTGTGCTCGCGCGGAGATTGCCCATAAACGTGCGGCAGTGCCTGCACATTATCAGGTGCATCCTGACTGACATGTTCTGGAGGACGGGCAGTTCGCCATCAATGTAATCACTGGCAACGGCGGCCAGATCCCTGCACATCAGCATTCGCCGGTCTCCTGGAAATTCTCCACCATGAGAAAGATCTTTTGCCTTGCTCGATGCAAAAGTACACGCAGATTAGAGGCACTGACGTCCAGAATGTTACAGACGTCATCGGATTTGTGCTGGTGGGCTTCATAAAGCATCAGGGCAGAACGCTGGGTCTCCGGCAGCGCAGAGAGGTGCTTGTCCAGACAATCACTGAGGGCGCCGTTTTCCATCAGGGTGTCGGCAGAGTCGTGAAACTGCAGTTTGGGCGGCAGATCCCACCGGCCTTTGGCGTTAAACCGCTCCGACAGTGCCGGCTCCAGGGCCTCCGAAAAATCGGAAGGAACCTCTCGCCTGGCCGAGCGTAGTGTGTTCTTGCACCGGTTGGCCACGATGCGGTGCAGCCAGGTTTTCAGGCCGGAGCGACCCTCGAACTTGTGGATGGCATCAATGACGGTTACCCAGCAGTCCTGGACGATTTCCTCGGCGCTGGAAGGATCGAGGTAGAACCGTGCGACGGCAAGCATTCCGGGCGTATAAGTGCGTACAGCCTCTTGATAGTCATCGTTTCTGCCCGCTTTCAGGCCCTCTATCAGAGCCTGCTCCTCCTGGAGTGTTGAATCGGCCATTGCTATTCCCTTTCATGAGCAATTGTTCAAGAATAGCAGTAAGTACCCGGTATCGCCGAAAAGTTCCCTCGGTGCCTAGCCGGTTTTCTGTCTGAACAGCAGTACCTGATTGCGCCCGTTGTTCTTTGCGTTGTAGAGAGACTGGTCCGCCCGGAACAGGAGCTCTTCGGCGGTTTCTGTGGCCGCATCAAGAACGGCCACGCCAATACTGCAAGTGACCTTGAAGTCGCGGCCCTCGGCATTGAATGCCAGTTCCGAGACGCCCTGCCGGAAACGCTCAAGGAATGCCTGGGCTGCCTGGCCGCCGGTTTCTGTCAACACGATGCAGAATTCCTCACCTCCGGTTCTGGCAACGATGTCGGAGTCCCGCACGGATGTTTTCAGAAACGCCCCCAGTTTTTTCAGCACCTCGTCTCCGACTGCATGGCCGAAGGTGTCATTAATTGATTTGAAGAAATCAATGTCCAGAACCGCAACGGACAGCTCCCGTTGGTAGCGTTTGCTGCGCCGGAATTCTTCCTCGAACCGTTTGTCGAAATGCCGACGGTTGAATAGCCCGGTAAGGTGGTCCTGGGTGACAAGAAGCTCCAGTTCCTGATTGACGTTTGTCAGGTCCCGGGTGCGCTCATCCACCTTTTCCTGGAGAGTATTGTTCAGCTCCCGGAGCGAGCTGATCATGTAACTGAAGTGTTCCGTAAGCTGTTTGGCTTCAAACCAGCCGGGATTCTCAACCTGGGGTTCAGTCAGCTCGCCCCGGGCCACTTTGTCGGTGTGATCGCTCAGCTTTTCCACCGGCCGGGCAATGTAGAAGGCCAGCAAGATCCCCACGCCGATGGCCGAGAGAATGATGACGATCTCTGCTGTGTAAATCACCGACTCGTTCGCCCTGGCCAGTTCGTTGACTTCGGACAGGTCCATTTTCGTCACAATGCCCCAGTCCTGTTCAGGAAGATAGCGGGTGACCGCCATAACCGGCTCGCCGCGGTAATCGTTAGTTCGTTTGAGCACGGTTTCATTTCCCAGAAGCGCCTGAATCATTGGCGCATCCGTGTTTTCTGCAGGTTGCGACAGACTGAAAGCCGAGCCCTTGTCGTATTTCAAAGGGGTGGCCACCAGGGCGTTTCCATCATCGTTACGTACGATTAGCGCCCATTCCCCGGTTTGGCCCAGCCCTGTTCGGCGACTGACCAACTCATCCAGGAAATTGGCGAAAAAGTTGATCCTCAGGAAACCAATGGTTCGGTCATTGAAGGTCAAGGGTTGCCCGACAGTAAGGAAGGTCTCACCGGCAACGGCGTGGAGTTTCACTCCGTCCCGAAAGAAGGCTGGTGATGTGTTTGTCTCAATGGGTGGGAAGCCCTCGGATTCGGCGATCTGGTCGCCGTCTTTATTATAGACCCGGATCGAGTGGATATTGGTTAAAGTCACCTGCGCATCGTTGATGCTCTCAAGCATTTCCTGATAGGCGGGGCTTTCTCCAGTGCGGATCCACCGATCCAGGCTGCGTCTGAGCTGGGTGCGGCCGGCAATCAAGGCGGTTTGTTCTTCCATCCGGTTGATGGCTGTCTGAACCCGCTCTTTCGAGATATCGGCCAAAGCATCCAGGTTTTCGGCAAACTGTTGCACCGTGTAGGCGCGGGAAGATTCGTTCAGGTATTGCAGGCCCACGAACAGCGGAACCGCCGAAATGGCAACAAATGCAGTAATCAGAAGGTTCTTCAATCTCACGGGCGCTGATCCTCTTGTTATGAATGTTGTGCGAGTCACTCACCTCCCTTGGCTTTCCCTGCCGGCACTACGCTTCTATCCGGCGCGAGAAGGCCGGATTGGTTCCTCCCGTCGGGCGGAACGGTTCATGATGAGTTCCGGTATGTTTTTCAGAGGAGCTACGATATCCACAGCGCCAAGTTTCACCGCCTCCTTGGGCATGCCGTAAACCACACAGGACGCCTCGTCCTGGGCCACGGTAGCAGCGCCCTTGTCTTTCATGGCTTTCAGGCCCCTGGCGCCGTCGTCGCCCATGCCGGTCATGATGATGCCGGTGGCATTGTGGCCGGCAGACTGGGCAACGCTGCGAAATAGCACGTCCACGGATGGTTTGTGCCGGGTCACGTGGGGGCCATCAAAAATCCGGACCCGGTACTGGGCGCCACTGCGGACGAGTTCCATATGTTTGCCGCCGGGTGCCAGCAGGGCCAGCCCCGCGTGCACGCGGTCACCGTCGGTTGCTTCCCTGACTTCTATTCGGCATAGGTTATTGAGGCGGGCGGCGAAAGCGGCCGTAAACTTCTCCGGCATGTGCTGCACCGCCAGAATGCCCGGCGCGTCCGGGGGCAGCGCCGAAAGCACTGCTTCCAGTGCCTGGGTGCCGCCCGTGGATGTTCCAATCGCCACCACCCGGTCGGTGGTTCGGTAAGAAAGTGCCTGGCTTACCTGGGGCGTGCCGGCGGCAGGCGCAATGGAATGGGTTGTCTGTTTTCGGGCAGGCCGGGCCTGGCTGGCTTCGCGTATCGCCCTGACCAGGCTTTCCTTGAGCTCTCTGAGCCCGTCCCGAACGCCAACGCTGCTCTTGGTTAACACCGACACGGCGCCTGCAGACATGGCATCAACAGACAGCTGGGCGCCCTTCTCGGTGAGTGTGGAACACACAATCACCGGCGTTGGGCGCTCTGCCATCAGTTGTTTCAGAAAGGTCAGACCGTCCATCCTGGGCATTTCCATGTCCAGTAGAATGACGTCCGGCCAGTTTTTCTCCATTTTCTGGCGGGCGAAAATCGGGTCCGGTGCGGTTCCGATCACATTGATGTTTTCAGTGCGCAACGTCTCCGTCAGCACCTGACGTACCAGTGCGGAATCGTCGATGATGAACACGTTGGGCGCGGCAACACTAGCCATACGGCACAAGCCTCATAGCAATTATTGAATTTTTCGGTAAATGGAAGGGGCCATCTGTTCCAGGGGCAGGTCGAATCCGTGCAGGCTCTCTGAATGACCGACCATCAACAGACCATCTTTTTTTACCCGTTCCAGCACATTACGAAGCAGCCGGAGTTTTCCTTCCGTCGAGAAATAAATCAGCACGTTTCTGAGGAACGCCACCTCGAACATGCCAATGGACGACGGTAGGCGTTCGTTCAGGTTGCCCACCCGGAAATGAATGTTGTCCCGCAGCGTCGCCTTGGCGAGCACGTTGCCGGAGTAGCTGCCCACCCCTTTGAGCCAGTATTTTTTCAGATACTCCCTGGGGATGGTGTCCACCGCCTTGACCGGGAAGAGTCCTTCTGTGGCCCGCTCCACAACGCTATGGGAGATGTCAGTGCCCACCACCTCCCATTGGCGTCCCGGTGCGGTTTCAGCGAGGATCATGGCGATGCTGTAGGCCTCTTCTCCGGTGGAACTGGCGGCACTCCAGACCCGGATCATTCCCCGATGCTGCCGGCAGAAACTGGCCAGCCGGTCGAAGTGTTTCTGCTCCCGGAAAAACCAGGTCTCGTTAGTGGTCAGCAGATCGATCAGCATCTGGCGCTCATCCGGGTCCTGCCTGACCAGGGACAGGTAATCGGTAAACGTGTCCAGACCATGAAGGCGGAGGCGTTTACCGAGCCGGTGTATCACCAGGTATTGCTTCTCGTCCGGCAGCTCGATACCGGAAGCCGCTTTCATGATCGTGCGAAGCGCTTTGAATTCGTCGCCGGACAGCTTTGGCGATTCTGAGCGGGGGTCTGTCACCAGCATTCGGGTCAGTTCTCCGGTTCCGCACCATCGCCGGACTGCTCGGCAGACGCGATGGATGCGGCCGAGGCAATGCGTTTCATGTCTTCCACCGACAGCACCCGATTGATATCCAGGATGATGATGAAACCGGACTCCTCCCGCACCATACCGGCAATAAAATCGGCTCTGAGCCCCGCGCCAAAGCGGGGAGGCGGTTCCAGGTTATCCTCCACATCGAACACAGAATCCACCGAGTCGACCATCAGGCCGAACCGCAACTTACCCTGCTCCGGGGACTCAACGTCCATGATGATCACACAGGTCCGTTTGCCCGGCTCGGTGAAACCAAGGCCGAACCGGCACGCCAGATCAATCACCGGAACCACATGCCCCCGGAGGTTGATCACGCCCCTGACAAAGGCAGGCATCATCGGCACCGGCGTCATGGACCGGAACTCGGTGATTTCCTTCACGCTGTTGATCGCCAGGGCGTACCGCTCACCTTGAGTCCGAAAGCTCAGGAACTGGCGGGGGCCGGATGTATCGCCGGCCGATTCGCTGTGTTCATCCACGATAAGCAGATCCTGTTTCATGGTGACCTTCCGCTCAGTCAGAGAATTCAACAAACTGACCAGACTCTTTTGCCTCTGTGTCACGTTTGGACGTTCTGTTTACCGTAGCCTGGGGTGGCCGGTTACCGCCCTGCATTCCCCGCAGGGCCGCCTTGAGCTTGAACACGGACACCAGCTGAACCATCTGCTCTGCCTGGGCATTGAGCTCTTCCGCGGTGGATGCCAGCTCTTCGGAGCCGGAGGCATTCTGCTGGGTTACCGCGCTGAGTTGCGTCATGGCTGTGTTGATCTGGCTCACGCCGCTGGCCTGCTCTTCACTGCCGGCGGTGATTTCCTGGACCAGATCGGACGTGCGCTGAATGTTGGGCACAATCTTGTCGAGCATGGCGCCTGCCTCCTCGGCCAGGGAAACGCTGCTGGACGCTACCTCGCCGATTTCCTGGGCGGCCACCTGGCTGCGCTCGGCAAGCTTGCGCACTTCCGCAGCCACCACGGCGAAGCCTTTGCCGTGCTCGCCGGCCCTGGCCGCCTCAATGGCTGCGTTAAGAGCCAGCAGGTTGGTCTGGTAGGCAATGTCGTCGATGATGCCGATCTTGTCCGCGATTTCCTTCATGGCCGAGACGGTCTCTTTCACCACTTCACCGCCACGCTGGGCATCCTTGGCGCTCTGGGAAGAGATGCCGTCGGTCAAGCGGGCGTTTTCCGTATTCTGGCCGATCGAGGCGGTCATCTCTTCTACCGAGGCGGATGTCTGCTCAACACTGGCGGCCTGTTCGGTTGTCGCTTCGCTCAGTGATTGCGAGGTGGCAGACACCTGGGTCGCTGCGGAAGAAAGCGCATCGGTAGACGACCGCACGTCGCCGATCACGTTGGAAAGGTTATCGGCCATCTCCTTGATGGCGAAGAGCAATGACGACCGGTTCTTCTCATCGGTTTCGACATCCATGCTGAGATCCCCGTCGGCAACGCGGCGGCAGATAGCCACGGCGTAGTCGGGCTCGCCGCCAAGCTGGCGGACAATCTGGCGGGCAATCAGGAAGCCGAGCAGTAGGGCCAGTACCACACCGCCTGCAATGGATGACTGCATGATCAGCTTGCTGTTGGCAAATACCCCGGCTGCAGTTCCTGCGGCTGCTGCGGCGCTTTCTTCCTTGTACAGGGCAATGTCGCGCAGGGTGTCGCCAAGACGGTTGGAGATGTCATTAAATTCACCGAACAGATAGGCCTGGGAGGCAGCGGACTGGCCCAGAGGCTCGCTCTCGGCGATTTCGATCAGTCTGCGGATGCCTTCCCGGTACTCGGGCATCAATTGCTCGGCCCGGTCGAACATGGTCAGCGCTTCTTCGCTGACGAAATGCTCCCGTGCGCTTTCGACAGCATCATCGACCAGGCGGGCGCCGGAGCGCATTTCCTCAATAACACCATTTTTTCTTGCCTGGGTATCCGCCAGCGCAAGATTACGGTTGTTCCTGGCCACATACATCAACTGATAGTTGGCTTCCTTGATTTTCGAAAGACCGAGGAGATCTTCCTCGTAGATCGTACGTGTCATCTCATTGATGTTGCCCATGTTACTGAGGCCCACGATCCCCACCACGGCAGCAATCAGGGCAGTCAGCAGAAACGCCAGAATGAGGCGTGTTTGCAGTTTCAGTTTGGTAAACCAGCGCATAACTTTCTCCTGAAGTATTGCGGTTCAGTGAATGGCAGATTCCATTGCACGCACGGATGTAAGAATGCCGGGGACGTCCAGAGTCAGGGCCACCTGTCCGGACCCCAGAATGGTCCCCCCGGCAATATCGGGCAGGTGATCGAACAGTGGCCCCAGTGGCTTGATCACCGTCTGTATCTCACCATGGAGCTCATCAACCAGCAGCCCGGCACGCTCTTCTCCCTGGGCGATCACCACCAGGCTGCGGCGTGAAGAAGGTGTTCCCGGCAACGAGAAGTGCTGTTTCATGGAGACAAAGGGCAGGGCTCTGCCACGGAGCTCCAGATACCCGCTGGGCTGATCGCGTCGGACTTCCTGCGGCGCTTCGATGCATTCGGTGACCCAGTCGGTTGGAATCACAAAGAACTGATCCGAAACGCTGACCAGGAACCCATCAATGATGGCCAGGGTCAGCGGCAGCCGGATCTTCATGCAGCAGCCCTCGCCCGGGCGGTTGTCGATATCGATGGATCCCCGCAGCGTCTCGATATCCTGCCGAACCGAATCCATGCCGACACCACGGCCCGAGAGGTTGGAGACTTCTTTCGCCGTGGATAGCCCGGGGTGGAAGATCAAATGGGCAATGGCCTTGTCGTCCAGATCGTCCTCGGCCTTGATGATGCCCTGAGAGATGGCCTTCTCCCGCACTTTGGCCAGGTTGATGCCGCGACCGTCGTCCTCAATCTCGATCACGATCATGCCGGACTCGTGATAGGCGCCAAGGCGAACTCGACCTTCGGAGGGTTTGCCTGCTGCCACCCGCTCATCCGGTGATTCGAGGCCATGGTCCATGGCATTGCGCACCATATGAACGAGCGGGTCGTAGAGCCGATCAACGAGGCTTTTGTCCAGTTCGGTGTCTGCCCCCTCCAGTTCCAGTTTGATCTGCTTCTGAAGTGTGTCCGAGGTTTCACGAACCACCCGGTGAAAACGGTTGAAGATTTCGCCCATTTCCACCATACGAAGCTGGAGTGAGGTTTCCCGAATCTGTTCGAGGTGTTGATGGATTTCCTCGCAGACTTCAGTCAGTTCCGGGTCCTGTCGACGGTTCGCGAGCATCTGGGCACCGGCAGCGGAAACCACAAGCTCGCCCACCTGATTGATCAGGTCGTCCAGTTTTCTGGCCGACACCCGAAGGAAACCACCTGAATCGCTTGCCTTGCTGGCGTTGGCTTTTTTCTGCTGACGCTTGAGGGCATCGGAGACAACTTCCGGGGCCGCCGAGGCCTGCTCCACGAGACATTCCCCCAGCTTTTTCCCCGCGACAGAGGAGGCCTGCAATTCGAGGGCATGGTTGAGCTCGCTTTCTGTAATGGCGCCCACGGCCAGCAGGATTTCCCCGAGCCTGCCCCGGGTGTCCGGCAGTTCTGCCAACAGATTCAGAAAATCATCGGTCTTGCTGTCGGGGGGCAGGATCCGGATAAACGTGGTATCGCGGATGAACTCGAAGGCATCCTCTATCGTGCGCTTTTCCGCGTCGGTATAGAGCCGGACTTCCAGGCCGAGGTAGCAGGTTTCAGGATCGAACTGGTTCAGGTTTTCCGGGATCAGCGTGTCTATCAGGTTAATGTCGGTGATCTGGCCGATCTGGGACAGGAAGCGGACAAACGAGGCGGGGTCAAAGCCATCCCGGAAAAGATCTTCATTGAAACGGACGGATATGTGCCAGGTGTCGGCGCCCGAGCGCGTTGGCAGGGCTTCGACCTCACTCTCCCTGGGTACTACCGATTTGCTCTCCGTTTCGGGCAGGTACTGGCGCAGCGCTTCCATCAGCTGAGCGGATTTTTCGGGTGCGGGATCTGCGCCATCGCCAGAGCCCGCAGATTCGATAAGCCGGCTCAGGTGGTCGCAGCAGCGATAGGATAGCTCGATCAGCCCGTCATCCAGGGTCTGGTGACCGTCCCGAACCGCCATCAGGACATTCTCGAAATCGTGAACGAAGTGCACCACCAGGTCGAGGCCGAGCAAGCCAGCCGAGCCTTTGACCGTGTGAATGGCGCGAAAGAGTTCGTTGATTGCGCTGTCGGAGTCCGGGCGCTCTTCAAGCTCTTTCAGGCTCTCTTCGCAGCGCTGCATCAGGTCCTGGCTTTCGGCGAGAAATCCCTCCAGCAACTGTTGCCACTGGTCACCGGTCAGCATCGTACGCCTCCTTGTCATCCTGTTTTCCGGCAACGAGTATCGCGGGTAAACCGAGCAGGCCATGGGCATGGAACAGGTCGAGCAGTTGGGTCACGGAGCTGTCGCCAAGCTCCAGCAAAAAGTCGACTCCCTGGTCTTTGGCCCATCGGTGGATGGCAAGCAACCACTGCAGCCCGGCGGTATCCAGCTCTTCAACGGATTCCCCGTTGATCACCAGTTGCCGGGTTTCCGGCATGGTTGCCAGTGCCTGATCGTGGATGTCCCGAACGTCGTAAATGGTCAGGCTGGGCTCCAGCGTCCAGACAGTCAGATCAGCCTTCTGATCTACCCGAATGTCCATGGCCGTACTCCTTTACATGGTGAGTTTCTGCACCGCCGACAGCAGTTGTTCCGGCTGGAAGGGCTTGACCATCCAGGCTTTTGCTCCGGCGGCCTGCCCCTCGGCTTTTTTGGACTGCTCACTCTCCGTGGTCAGCATCAATACCGGCGTGAATCGGTGGTTGCGATCTTGCTTGAGTGTTTTCAGCAGGGTGATTCCGTCCATTCTTGGCATGTTGACGTCGCTGATCACCAGGTTTACCCGCTTGCCCTCGAGCTTGCTGAGTGCGTCCTGACCGTCGAAGGCTTCGAGAATGTCGTAGCCTGCGTCTTTCAGGGTCATCCGCACCAGCTGCCGCATGGAGGAGGAGTCGTCAACAATGCAGATGGTTTTGCTCATAATCGTTGCCTCAATAAGTGTGATCAGAAAAAGGTCAAATCAGGTTCGTTTGCGGACGCGGTCCTTCCGCCGCCGCGTTCTTCCGTGGTTGTGTAAGAGCTCCGGAACCGCTCCAACCAGCCGTCGCTGGTCAGATTGCCCTGCGCCAGACCTTCATGGAGTCTTTGCAGGTCGGAGTGGACATGTTCGAGGATCTGTTCGATCCGATCCTGGAATTGCAGGCTCACCGTGATGGCTTGAATGGTTCGCTTCACTTCACGGTTGTCGTTTTCAAGATGACGGGAATTCTCTTCCAGTCGCCCGACGGCCTCTTCGAATCGGGAAAAGAGCGAATCCTTGGTTTCCCGGAGTGACGCCATATTGCGTTGATCGGTGTCGCTGAGGCTTGCGGCTGCATCGGATGTCTCGTTCATGGCGTTTTCGATGGCGCCAACCTTGTCCGCAATCTGTGCGCCGGTTTCACCGGAAGTCTGGGAAAGTTGGCGAACTTCATCCGCCACCACGGCAAAGCCGCGCCCTGCCTCACCGGCCCGGGCAGCCTCAATCGCAGCATTCAGGGCCAGCAGGTTTGTCTGGTCGGCGATTTTCCGAACCGAGAGGGTCATGGTCTGCAGTTCCCCGGTATAGCCTTGAAGCCCCTGGATGGTGTTAATCAGGCCCGCTTTTTCATGGTGGCTCTGGTCGAACTCATCGGCCACGCTTTGCAGTTGGTCCCGGGTCTCGGCCAGCAGTTGGTGGACCGACACCTGCTCATCGCGGTTTGCCGCATCAATGCTTCTGTCCAGCAGGTAGATCAGGCCATCGAACTGTGCAACCAGGCTACCTATATTGCGGTCTGCCAGGCTGCGCACCTGCTCAAGGCTGTTGGTCCACGCAGGGATCATCTCGTCGAGCAACTGTTTGACCCGGGCGTCGCTCTCCCGGTCTTGATCAAGGGACTCTGCTCCCGCGGTGGGTGGCTCAACGGCCTCTACGGTGTAATCACGACCCAGTGACCAGTACAGAAAAACGGCAAGTCCGAGGCTTAGAGTCAGCAACGCGAGCCCGCCCCAACTCACGTTGGCGAACCAGAGGACGGTTGCCCCCAAAAGGGTCATAACGAGTATGCCAGCGGTCAGTTTCATTGCAGTTGCTTCCGGGTTTCAACATGTATGAACAGTTTATAAACGGTTCGAAAAGTCGCCATGAGGCTTTTCCCCAAACTGAATAAGGCGTAACCCTAGTTCGTCTTCAGGGAGCCGGTTTGCCAGAAATGTGCTGCTCAAACTGGTCGACCGGAACCGGTCTGGACAACAGAAATCCCTGAAGCAGGTCGCAGCCCGCACGACTCAGGCAGTCAGCCTGGGCCTGCGTCTCGATACCCTCGGCGACCAGCGTCATATTCAGGGTGCGCCCCAGCTGAATGATGCTCTCCACGATACCAAGGGCTGTCTCGTCGGAGTCGCAGTCGCAGGTAAAGGATCGATCGATCTTCAACGTATCCGGGTGGAACCGGCGCAGGTAGCTCATGCTTGAGTAACCGGTTCCGAAATCGTCGATGGCCAGACGCAACCCGGCTTCCCGAAGCTGATCAAAGACCACCTCGGCCCTGTCGGGATCGGCCAGTATGGCGCTCTCGGTGAGCTCCAGCTCAATGGTCTCAGGGGATATCCCGTGCTGACGAACGATTGCTATGGCCTTCTCGGCAAAATCCTGTGACAGCAGCTGTGCCGCCGATACGTTGACTGCCAGGGAAAACCCGTGTGAGAGGGTTTGCTTACTGCGCCATAAGGCCAGTTGTCGACAGGCGGCGTCCAGGATCCAGTAGCCGACGTCGATGATATCGCCGGAATCTTCGAGCTGTGGAATGAACTCGACGGGAGAAACCAGCCCGTGGACAGGGTGGCGCCATCGCAACAGCACCTCGGCTCCTGCAAGCGCCCTGGAGTTGCCGTGGTGTTTGGTCTGATAGAAAAGCTCGAATTGCTCGTTCTTGAGCGCCTTGCGCAAGTCCATATCCCGCCGCAGTCGCTCCCGGGTAATGCGACTGGTCAATTCCTCCTCGTAGAAGGTCAACGACCCGCGGCACCGGGTCTTGCTCCGGATCATGGCCAGCTCCGCCGCTTTCATCAGGGAGCCGGGATCGTCGCCATCGGTCGGAAAACGGGAAACGCCGAAGGAGGCGGAGGTCACAATCTGTTCGCCGTCCACGCTGATCGGTTGAGTCAGTGCCTGCTGGAGGCCAATCAGACGACTGTGCGCTGACGAAGGTTCGTTGCAATCGGTCAGAATCAGGGCAAATTCGTCACCGCCCACCCGGGAAACATACCCGCGAGTGCCGATGAAAGAACGGATGCGTTCGGCAATTTTCCGGAGGTACTCGTCGCCCACGCTGTGGCCGAGCGTGTCGTTGATGCGTCCGAACCGGTCGATGTCAATGAACACCGTATAGAGCTGATCGTACCCGGCGTCTGAATCCCGCTCAGACAGCATTCCGGCCAGCGTGTCGGCGTAGGCGGTGCGGTTGGCGAGGCCGGTAGTGGTGTCCCGAAAACTGGATTCGTAGGCTTCAAGTTCCGCCAGTTTTCGCTCGGTGACATCGGAGGCAAAGCCGATGCGGTGAGCGCCATCGCCAGATGGATTCGGCAGGTTGATGAAGCGCGCCTGGATGTAGCGCAGTTCACCGGTGGTGCTGCGGATACGGTATTCAAATTCCTGCACCCGTCCCATTTCGACGTTGTCATGGAACCGTTGTTCCACGAACTCCCGGTCTTCCGGGACGACCAGCTCGCTCCAGGCACGGGGGTTTGCCTGCAAAGCGGACCGGGGCATACCCCAGATATCCTCGAAAGACTTGCTGACGAACAGGCAGCGATCGCCATCATCCATGTCATGGCAGAACACCACCGCAGGAACAAACTCAATCAGCTCCCGTAGAAAGGCTGCGCCGTCGACGTCTTTCAACCTGGCGCCGGAAAGGCTCGCTACCTGCGAAACGAGTCTCAGATTGCTGTCATGGGAACGACGACCGTGTTGATCTCCAGAATTCCCGGCCGTTCCAGAAAAATTTTCCATATCCGATTTCCCGCTCGGTGACAGTTTTTCACAATTTCAGTGTGAATCAGCCGAGACAAGGAAAAAATCGGGTATTTTCTGATTAGGCGGGAGGGGATTCCCCATGTGTAGCCGAACTGGACCTAAGGGTCGGCTGGGAGAGCTTGTTGCTGAGCGCAAAACGCACGAGCTCGGTACTGCTGCCCAGGCCAAGCCGATACATCATCTGGCTACGGTGGGACTCGACAGTTTTGATGCTGACGCCAAGCGCCTCAGCGATCTCGCGAGTGGACAGCCCATCGGCGATGGCAGAAAGAACTTGACGTTGTCTCTCTGTGAGTTGATCCGCCGGGGACAGCGGCTCGGCGGTCTTTACCGCCAGATCAATCAGATGTTGCGCAACGGAGGGGCTTACAAAGGGCTTTCTCTGCGTGGCGTAATCCAGGGCCAGTTTCAGCTCATGCTCGGGGGCATCCTTCAAGAGATAGCCGTTGGCTCCGTGGCGTAACGAGTTGATGACGAATTCCGCGGAGTTGTACATGGAGAGCATAAGCACGGGCAGATCAGGATCTTGCTCGCGTATCTTCTTGAGCGCTTCGATACCGCAGACCTCCGGCATGGATACATCGATCACCATGACGTCGGGATTTTGTTGGGCGGCGATATCGACAGCGTCTTTGCCAGATTGGCCTTCATATGCGACTTCATAGTCTGGCAGACTGTCGAGCAGCCCCTTTAGACCGGCCCTGACCAGACCATGATCATCGATCAAAGCAATCTTTTTCTCGTACGACATCTACCGAATTTTCCATGTAAATGATTCTTGTCACGGAATCCATAAAGGCCTAATGGATCGCCAGAAGATAACCATTTCAATCTACAGAAACTATCGGGAAAACCCTATGTCCACTCTGGGGTATTCCCCTAGACTCAGAGTTCTGTCATGCCATGCTTGAAGGCGTAGCGGATCAGGCCTGCGATATCCCGTATCTCAAGCCGTTCCATAATTTGGGCCCGATGAGATTCCACGGTCTTTGCGCTGAGCCCCAATTCCCAGGCAATTTCCTTGGTCGCTTTGCCATCGGCAATGTGTTTCAGAATTTCTTTCTGGCGGGCGGTCAGCGGGATCTGGTCGTCTGATTCCATGCTCCCCTGGCCACTCAACGCGGCCTTTACCAGGTCGCCAGATACTCTCGGGCTCAGGTACACCTGGTTCTCCATGACAGCGTTCAGCGCCAGATTCAGTTCGGTTTCCGCGGAGTCTTTCAGCAAGTAGCCATCGGCGCCCGCACGCAGCGCCTTGGTAACGTATTCCGGGCTGTCGTGCATCGAGAGGATGATCACCTTGGTTTCGCAGTCCTCACCACGCATATGGTTCAGGGCGTCGATGCCTGACATGTCTCCCATGGAGATGTCCAGAAGGCAGATGTCAGGTTGATCGCGTTTGACCAGGCTGATTGCCTCTGCCCCGCCGCTACCCTCGCCGATAACCCGGAACCCTTTCAGGTTCCCGATCAGGTTTTTAAGGCCTGCTCGAACCAGTTGGTGATCATCAATCAGTACGACGGTATTTGCTTCCATTGTCGGCGCTTCCCTCTTTAATGGCTTACTGAATGCGTTCCCGTGAGGGGCAGTCTCGCTTCAATTCGTGTGCCTGCCCCCGGTCTGGACTGGACCCTCAACTTGCCTGCGACCAGATTGGCCCTCTCCCTCATGTTGGCCAGACCCAGCCCATTCTGATTCTCGTCTAAATCGAACCCGTTACCGTCGTCCTCAATTCGTATCAGAAGATGCTCGTTGTCTGTCTCGAGCGTGACGTTAATCTGTTCGGGATCGGCATGCCGCACGGCGTTTGTCATTGCCTCTTGAAAAATACGAAAAGCCGTTAGGCTTGGCTCAGCAGGCAGCTTTTCGGCAGATACTCTGTCTTTGAAGTGAGAGTCGATATCGCTTGAGCCGAGTACTCTACGTAGCTCCCAGGAGATGGCGTGCTTCAAGCCCAGATCATCCAGCTGGGGCGGGCGAAGCATGAGCGAACGATCTCGCACCTTGGCCACCAGTTCCTCAAGAATATCGGATATCAATTCCACTTCATTTGGCTTGGGTTCTTTTGACGGCCACTTTCTGAACAGGGATCGGGTGTTCGTTTTTACGGCGATTAGCAGCTGGCCTATGTCATCGTGAAGCTCCCGGGAGATCAGTGCACGCTCCTGTTCCAGTACTTTTAATGTCTTGCTGTTAAGCTTGGACAGGTTGCTGTTTGCCTGTCGCAACTGTTCCCTGAGTAGGATTTCGTCATCGATATCGTGAATGATCAATTGAATCAGGCTTCGGTCGGCCAGGTTCACCCGGGTGCAGTGGACATGAACCCTGAAAACGCTTCCATTGTGACGCCGGAGCAAGACCTCCTGTTTTCGCGAGGTAACTGATTGTGGGGCGGTATTGTTGATCAGCTCTTTCAGGAGTTGTTTGTGTTCCGGTCCCGCACCAACGTCCTCAAGCGATGCGATGCTGTGTTCCTCGCCTGCGGGAACGCCGAGCATGCAGTAGAAAGCAGGGTTCGCCATCACCAGATGCCCGTCGTTGCCGGGTTGATGGAGCACTACCGGCGCTGGCAGGTTGGTGAGTATTGTCCGGAGATCTGATTGCTGTTGTTCCAGCTGGCGGGTGTAGCGGCGCTGATCCGTCTCGTCAATGATCGAGCCAGTGATGACGTATTCCTGGCCGTTGTAGGCCTGCCGGTGAAAAATCTCCCGGTAGTAACGGATTTCGCCGTTTGGCAGTTTGCCGCGGAAGGTCGCCTCCGCTGCGCCTGTTTGCAGGCATTTCTCAACCGCCGCCTTTGAAACCTTTCGGTCCTCGGGCATAACCCGGTCGATGGCCACCTGGATCGGGATCTCTGTCTTGTCGTAGGGCACGTCAAGAAGCCGGGCCAGGCCACGGGAAATGTTCATGCACGAAGAGCCAGGATGCCACTCCCAGGCTCCGAAACGGCCCAGTTTTTCGGCATCTTCCAGGTGTTTGAGTGCTTTCCGGGCACTCCGGGCTGCTTCAACCTGAACGGAGATGTCGACGCCTGTTACCAGCAGCATGGACCTGTTGCTGAAATTGACCTGATGGGTGGTGATTTCCACCCAGAACGGGTTGCCACTGCGGTCCCGGTGTCTTTTAGCGGCTTTGTGTGAAGCGGATTCGTCAAGAAAGCTTCTGAAATGGGCATCCGTTTCGCCGGTTTTCTGGCGGTACTGAAGGTCATCGGCTTTCATCCCGAGAAACTCCTGCCGTGACCAGCCATAGCGGGATACCGCAGCGTCATTTACGTCTAGTATCTCGCGAGTTCCCTTATCAATGAGCCACATGGGATGAGTGTGGGCGCGGAAGAGTTGCTCATAAGCCACTTGCGTTTCCCGATGCTTGGCTCGCTCTTGCCGTTGTTCATCCATGAGTGCCCGTAAAAGAAAGAACAGAGCAACTGTGGTAATCGAGATCAGCAGCGCCTCGTCCAGGAATTGCAGTTCTTCAAAGTAGGCCTTGGGGGCGACATGGAACACTCTCCAGTCGAGAAGAACGCCTACGATGGAGGCGAGGATGATGTAGATGATCGCAAAACGCAGGGCGCCGATCCGCCGTAGAGCTTGGTGCATTGTTCGGAGCCAATTCAGGAAAGTTGTTGTTAGTGTAGATCAAATTGAAAGTTTATCGTTTTGTTAGAGCGATTTCCCAGAACTGTGAAATCACATGCGTCGTAAACTTGAGATAGTGTGAAGAAATCTGAGCTGAATGTGTAACACTTCGAGCGGTTCAGAGTCCTTCTGAGGAATACACCAACAATGGAGCAGGGGATGAACACAGGAAAGCTGGTTCTGATTGCAGTGATTGGGGCGGCCATTGCTGCCTTCTGGCTGCTGGGTGGCAATGAGTGGCTCACGCTGGACGCACTGAAGCAGAATCGCGAAGCCCTGGAAGGCTGGATTGAGGCGAACTTTGCTCTCGCACTCGGCGGCTATGCGCTTGCCTATGTCCTTGTAACGGCGTTGTCCCTGCCAGGCGCAGCCGTAATGACCCTCGCTGGCGGTGCGTTTTTTGGCAACCTTTATGGGCTGCTGGCGGTGTCGGTGGCTTCAACCGTTGGCGCGTCCATCGCGTTTCTGGTCGCGCGCTTTCTGCTGCGCGATACCCTCAGGGCGAAGTATCGCGACACCATTGCACGAATCGATCGCGGGGTGGAAAAGGATGGTGCCTTCTATCTGGCGACGTTGCGACTGGTTCCGGTGTTTCCCTTCTTCCTGATCAACCTGGTGATGGGCCTCACGGCCATGAAGCTGCGTACCTATGCGCTGGTAAGCTGGATTGCCATGCTGCCCGGGACCTTTGTTTACGTGAACGCCGGCACCCAGCTAGGCCAGATCCAGTCCACCGGCGACATCGTCTCCGCCGATCTGCTTCTGTCCTTTGCCCTGCTGGGTCTGTTCCCGCTGATTGCCAAGTTTGTGGTGGGCTTTATTCGCCGGCGCAAGGTGTATGCCGGCTGGCAGAAGCCGGATCATTTCGACTACAACCTGCTGGTCATCGGCGGCGGTTCCGCCGGGCTGGTTTCCGCCTACATTGCCGCAGCCGTGAAAGCCAAGGTGGCCCTGATTGAAAAGCACAAGATGGGTGGTGATTGCCTGAACACTGGCTGCGTGCCCTCCAAGGCCCTGATCCGCAGCGCCAAGGCCGCCGATACCCTGCGCCATGCCAACCGTTACGGGCTGGAGTCGGTGCCGGTTAAAGGCTCGTTCAAGACCATCATGAACCGGGTCAAGGATGTTATCGCGAAAGTGGAGCCCCACGATTCCCCGGAGCGTTACCGCAAGCTGGGTGTGGACTGCATTGCCGGCGAAGCCAGCTTCGTTTCGCCCTGGGAGCTGGAGGTTCGGCACAACGATGGCCGCACCGAGCGCCTGACCGCCCGCAGTATCGTCGTTGCCACGGGTGGCAAGCCGGCGGTGCCGCCAATCCCCGGCCTGAAAGATATGGAACCGCTGACGTCCGATAATCTGTGGGAGCTGGAGGAACAACCCGAGCGCCTGTTGGTGCTCGGCGGCGGGCCCATTGGCTCGGAGCTGGCCCATGCCTTTGCACGCCTCGGCAGCAAGGTGACCCAGGTGGAGATGGGTGAACGCCTGCTTGCTAAGGAGGATGAGGATGTCTCCGAGCTGGTTCTGAAGCAGTTCCGGGCGGACGGCGTGGATGTCCGATTGAAACATTCCGCGGCCGAGTTCCGTATCGAGGAAGGCGAGAAGGTTGCCTACTGCGAGCATGGCGGCGAGCAGGTACGCATTCCTTTCGATCAGGTGCTCGTGGCCGTGGGCCGTGCGGCCAACACCGCCGGCCTGAACCTGGAGCGGATTGGTGTGGATACCCTGCCGAACGGAACCGTGCCGGTAGAAGAAGACATGAGTCTGCGTTACCCGAACGTATTTGCCTGCGGCGATGTGGCCGGCCCCTATCAGTTTACTCATGCTGCGTCACACCAGGCCTGGTACGCAGCAGTGAACGGCCTGTTCGGGCAGTTCAAACGCTTCAAGGTGGACTACCGGGTGATGCCCTGGGTTACCTTTACATCTCCGGAAGTTGCCCGAGTGGGGCTGAGTGAAGCCGAGGCGAAAGCGCAGGGCGTCGAGTACGAAGTCACTCGCTACGGCCTGGACGATCTGGATCGCGCCATTGCCGAGAGTGAAGACCAGGGTTTCATCAAGGTGCTGACCCCACCGGGCAAGGACAAGATTCTGGGTGCTGTTGTGGTGGGCGCCCACGCCGAAGAGATCCTGGCCGAGTTCACCCTGGCGATGAAGCATGGCCTGGGGCTGAACAAGATCCTGGGCACCATACACCCCTACCCAACCTGGAACGAGTCAGCCAAGTACGCCGCCGGTGAATGGAAGCGGGCCCATGCGCCCGAAGGCATCCTGAAGCTGCTTGAGAAGCTCCATGGCTGGCGCCGTGGCAAAAATACGAATACACCGAGGAGCGTCTATGCCCCTGACTGAAGCCAGACCGGCCCGGAAAAATCGAATCCCGGCCGTGGAAGTCCTGGAACCCCGGGCCCGTGATAGCTGGACCCACACTCGCAATGGCGACCCGCGCGGTTACATTGATGCGGACAAGCTGAAAGAGCTGTGGATCCACACCGGCACCGCCTGCAACCTGGCCTGCCCGTTTTGCCTTGAGGGGTCGCACCCCGGTGATGGCCGCATTCCGGGCATGAAGCTCAGTGATGTAAAGCCGTTTATCCACGAAGCCATCGACATGGGCGTGGAGCAGTTTTCCTTCACCGGTGGCGAGCCCTTCGTAATCCGCGACTTCGTCAATATCCTGGACTACGCCAGCCAGCATCGGCCCTGCTTCGTGCTCACCAACGCCACGGAGCCGCTGCACAAGCGCCAGCATCAGGTGCTGCCCTTGCTGGATAACCCCTACCCGATCCATTTCCGGGTCAGTTTGGATTTTCCGGACAGGGCCCGTCACGACAAGGACCGCGGCGAGGGCAGCTTTGACGAGGCGTTGCAGGGCATCCGCTGGCTGATCGAACAGGGTTTCAAGGTGTCCATTGCCCGCCAGACCGACCCGGAGGAAATTCCTGCGGATGTTGAGGCGGCGTTCCGTGAGATCTTCCGCGAATGGGGCATTCCGGAGGACCTGGCGTTTACCGCGTTTCCGGATCTGGGTACGCCAGGCTCGGAAGACGGCAGCCCGGAGATTACCGAGACCTGCATGGAGAAGTATCCGACCAAAGAGGCTCGCTCCCATTTCATGTGCACGTATACGCGGATGCTGGTGAAGAAGGGCGATCAGGTTCGGGTTTATGCCTGCACGCTGGTGGACGATGACCCGCAGTATGACCTGGGGGGGACGCTGGCCGAGAGTATGGATGAGCGCATTATGTTGCGGCATCACCGGTGTTTTTCCTGTTACCGCTTTGGGGCCAGCTGTTCGGCGCCGGCTTGATTCTGGTGTAGGGCCGCTAAGGACTGATAGTTGGTCATTGGCGGCCTGGGAGGTGAGGTTATTTTCCCTTGGGAAAAACAACTCGCTTCGCTCAGACATCTTTTTCCTGGCGGGAAAATAACCTCACCACCCAGACCGCGGGTACGGCTTTGCTATTCGGTCGCTGAGTGGGAAAGAAAAGAAAGAAGAAAAGTCCGTCAGAGTTCGTTGGAGCCTATTTCCGTTGCCGGGGATGCCAACACCGAGGTTAAACAAGGGGCAGGCCGGTAGGGATTTCAAAAAATGTGGAGCGCCATGGACGGCGCGACCAAGCCCCCCATGGATGGGTTCACGGGCGTTTTTTTGAAATCCCTACCGGCCTGTCCCGAAAGGCACCCAAACCAGAAACCCCGGAATAAGCCCCGGAAGACGACAAAGAACAAAGGAAAGAAAACATGAATTTCACAGAGGCCTCCCTGTTCTGGGGATTCCTGCTGGTGTACGGCGTGGTGATGTACTGGCTGTCGCCGAAGAGCAAGAACGCGAATTCGTTCTATAAAGGCGCCGATGATCAGGGCAACCCGGTGGGCCAGTGGTCGCTGACGGCGAGTATTTTTATCAGCTGGATCTTTGCCAAGTCAGTGACCAATGCGGCGAACTTGGGTGCGGCTTATGGCGTGGTGGGCGGTCTGGCCTATGCCAGTTACTGGCTCTCGATTCCGGTGGCGGGATATGTGATTTATCTGATCCGGACTCAGACCGGGGCGCGGAGTTTGCAGGATTTTCTGACCTCCCGGTTTGGCCGGCTGGCGAGTCTCGCGTTTGCGGCGGCGATTCTGATCCGGCTTTATAACGAGGTCTGGAGTAATACGGCGGTGGTGGGCGGCTATTTCGGGTTGCCCGGTGAGTGGGAGTATTACGCGGCGGCGATGCTGTTTACGGTGTTTACTCTGGCCTACAGCCTGAAGGGTGGGCTGCGGTCGTCGATTTTCACTGATGTGATTCAGGCCTTTGTGTTTGTGTTCTTTGTGGGAGCGGTGCTGTTCCTGATCATTCCGGCCAACGATACCAGCGCCTTGCTGACCAATGGTGAGTTCCGGCTCAATGCCGGCTTTGATCTCTTGCTGGTGGCTTTGCTGCAGCTGTTCAGTTATCCGTTCCACGATCCGGTACTGACCGACCGGGGTTTTGTGAACAAGGAAAAGACCATGCTCAAGAGCTTTGTGGTGGCCGGACTACTGGGCTTCGTGGCGGTGTTTATCTTCAGTCTGGTGGGTGTTCACGCCCGGCTTAACGGCATTGAGGCCATGGGCAATGCGCCTGCTGCCGTGGGCCAGTCTCTGGGCCTGGCAGCGTTGTTCTTCATGAGCGTGGTAATGATGACGTCGGCGGGGTCCACCCTGGATTCCACTTTCACGTCGCTGGCCAAGTCGCTGGCGGTAGATCTGCCCAGGCTGGCGCAACGTGCCTCTGACAAGCTGCCGAGCATGCGGGTGGGTGCGG
>Ga0208300_100421_pt1 | contig 31616 bp, 26 predicted proteins | sample 23_taG_FD_184096 | JGI IMG/M metagenome (GOLD analysis project Ga0208300, IMG submission 184096) | Marine viral communities from Cariaco Basin, Caribbean Sea - 23_WHOI_OMZ (SPAdes) (version 2) | ecosystem: Environmental > Aquatic > Marine > Oceanic | place: Caribbean Sea: Cariaco Basin...
ACAGCCGGCCGGATTCGATCCGCGACATCGGTTCGATTTTTTCCGGCCCCTGGAGCCAGCGCTTTTTCACCCTGCTGGGCGAAGAGCGCACCCTGGACGAGCTGGAGCACCAGATGATCCGCGGCAACCCGGCACTGATGGACCCGCGCATTCACTTCGCGGTGAACTGCGCTTCGATCGGGTGCCCGGCCCTGCGCCCGGAAGCCTACACCGGCGAGCGGCTGGACGCGCAACTCGCCGACAGCACCCGGCGCTTTCTTTCCGACCGGCGCCGTAACCGCTATGACGCGGAGGCCGGGGTGTTGAGGGTGTCGTCCATTTTCGACTGGTACCAAGAGGACTTCGAGGACAGCGCCGGCAGCCTCGGCGATTACCTGCTGCAATACGCCGATGCTCTGGCGCTGCCGGCGGAGGCCCGCCGGAATCTGGAAGCCGGCGATCTGCCGGTCCGCTTTCTGGACTACGACTGGTCGCTGAATACCGCGAGCAACAATCCCTGAAGCCTCGCCAGGCCCGGGCCGGCAACTGAAACGATATTGACAATAATTCGCATTAACTATAAGTTCCCCTCCGCCTTACAAATCTGACACTTTTTTGGAGGGGTTCCCGTGCTCCGCTTGCGTTACAGCTTGCCGCTGTCTTTTCTGTCTTTCTCACTGCTGCCGCTGACGGCCGCCATCTCCACCGCCGCCCAGGCGCAAGATACCAACCAGCTTGAGCCGGTCACCGTGACCACCACCCGGGGCAACAGCGAGGCCGGGGAGACACCGCAGAAAATCACCGTGATCAACCGGGACGAGATTGAGCAGCAAATGGCGATCACCAGTGATCAGGCCCAGGTGCTCAGCAATCTGATTCCCTCCTATTCGCCCAGCCGCCAGAAGCTGACCAACTCCGGCGAGACGTTTCGCGGGCGGGACCCGCTGTTCCTGGTCGACGGCATTCCCCAGTCCAACCCGCTGCGCGACGGCAGCCGTGACGGCTACACCATTGATCTGGCCATGGTGGAACGCATCGAGGTGATCCACGGCGCCAGCGCCGAACACGGCCTGGGCGCCACCGGCGGCATCATCAACTTCGTCACCCGCCGCCCGGAAGGCACCGACCTGCGCCAGCACATCGGGGTGGGCGTGAGCGCCCCCACCGACTACGAATCCGACGGCCTGAGCTACGAGACCGATTACCGCCTGGAGGGCATCCACGGCGATTGGGATTTCCTGCTCGGCGGCGCCTATAAATCCCGGGGCCTGTTCTACGACGCCGACGGCCGCGCCGTGGGCATCGACCAGGCCCAGGGCGATATCATGGACTCGCAGAGCTACGACGTGTTCATGAAGATCGGCTATTGGCTGGACGACACCCAGAACCTGGAGCTTTCGGTGAACCGCTTCGAGCTGGAAGGCAACCACGACTACGTGGGCATCGAAGGCGACCGGGCCGATGGCGTGCCCGCCACCTCGGTGAAGGGCGACCCGGCCGGCGACCCGGTGCGCAACGAGGCGCTCACCACCAGCCTCTCCTACCGCAACACCGATCTGGCCGGCAACGATGTGCGCCTGCAGCTGTACACCCAGCGCTTCCGTGCCCGCTACGGCGGTGACACCTTCGGCACCTTCCAGGATCCGACCATTGCTCCGGCCGGCACCCTGTTCGACCAGTCCCAGAACGAATCCGATAAGTACGGGGCCAAGTTCACCCTGACCCGGGACGGCCTGCTCGACGGTAACCTGAAGGCCACCACCGGCCTCGACCTGCTGCAGGACGAAACCAGCCAGATTCTGGCCCAGACCGGCCGCGAATGGGTGCCGGAGACCGAGTTCCAGAACGCGGCGCCCTTCCTGCAGCTGAACTACCAGGCCACCGACCGGCTGTCCCTGCACGGCGGCGTGCGCCATGAGTACGCCAAGCTGGACGTGGACACCTACACCACCCTGGCCTCCTACGGCAGCCAGACCGTGCAGGGCGGCAGCCCGCGCTTCGAGGAAACCCTGTTCAACGCCGGCGTGGTGTTCCAGGCCACGGACTGGGCGCAGCTGTTCGCCAACTATTCGGAAGGCTTCGGCATGCCGGACGTGGGCCGGGTGCTGCGCGCCGTGGACGAACCGGGCCAGGACGTGGACGACTACGTTAATCTGGAGCCGATCGTCACCGACAACCGCGAGATCGGCGCGCGCCTGTCCCAGGGCGCCGTGGACTTCGAGGTGAGCTACTACGAATCCGATTCCGACTTCGGCTCGCGGCTGGCGCTGCGCAACGGCGTGTTCGAAGTGCAGCGGGAGAAGACCGAGATTCACGGCGTGGAAGCGGACCTGGGTTGGCGGTTCCGCGAGGGTCACCGCCTGAGCGCCTCCTATGCCCACGTCAGCGGCAAGTTCGATTCCAACGACAACGGCGTGGTGGACACCCGTCTGGACGGCCGCAACATCGGCCCGGACCGGCTGACGGTGCGCTGGCAGGCCAACTGGTCGCCGAAACTCACCACCCAGGTGCAGGGCAATCACTACTTCAGCCGCGGCATCCCCGGGCCGCAACTCGGCTTCGACAGCTACCAGCTGTTCGATGCCTTCGCCGGCTACCGTCTGGGCAAGGGCCAGGTCACCGTGGGCGTGGAGAACCTGTTCAACGAGCAGTACATCACCTACTTCTCACAGGCCGCCTCGACGCTGGACAGCCGCTTCTTCGCCGGCCGTGGCCGGGTGGTGTCGCTGGGGTACAATCTGGATTTCTAACCCGCGCCCCGAGAGTTCATGCTGCTCAAGCTGCATAAATACGCCGGACTGATCGCCGGGCTGCTGCTGGCGCTCACCGGCGTCACCGGCAGCCTGCTGGTGTTTCACGACACCCTGGACGAGTGGCTGACCCCGCAACTGCGCACCCAGCCCGCCGCCGACCCGGCGTCGCTGAGCGCGGTGCTGGCCGCCGCCGAGGCGGCGTTGCCCGGCAAGCCGGCACGGCGTCTGGAGCCCTCGCCCGGTCCGGGGCGGCCCCATACGGTGCGCTTCGACGGCCCGGAAGGCGCCCCCGGCCCGCTGCAGGTGAGCGTCTCCCCGGCCGACGCCGAGGTGCTGGCGGTACGCCAGTGGGGCGCCTACCCCACCAGCTGGGTCTACCGGCTGCACTACACGCTGCTGGCCGGCACCACCGGCAAGTACGTGGTGGGCGTGCTGGGCCTGGTGCTGATGTTCTTCTGCCTCAGCGGCCTGTACCTGTGGTGGCCGCGCAAGGGCCGGTGGCGGCGGGCGCTCAGCGTGCGCACCGACAAGGGCCCGTTCCGGCTCAACTTCGATCTGCACAAGGCCGCCGGCGTCTACATCACGCCGGTGCTGCTGGTGGCCGCCTTCAGCGGCGTCAGTCTGGTATTCCACGGCCCGGTGCAGGCCCTGGTGGGCACCGCCCTGCCCCTGGAACCGATGCCGGCGCCGACGCTGGAGACCCGCGCCGACAGCGGCTCGAGGCTCAGCGTGGACCAGATCGTGGCCGCCGGCCGAAGCGCCTTTCCCGAAGGCGATCTAAAGCGCATTGACCTGCCCCGCGACGCGCAAACGCCCTACCGGCTGTCGTTCAACCAGCCCGGCGAGGCCTGGTCCCACCACGGCGCCAGCCGGGTCTGGGTGGATCCCCGCGATGGCGCGGTGCTGGCCACCTGGGACCCGCTTTCGGTGGCCGCCGGCAGCCGCTTCATGGGCTGGCAGTTCCCGCTGCACAACGGCGATGCCCTCGGGCTCGCCGGGCGCTGGCTGGTGTTTCTCGGCGGCTGGCTGCCGGCCCTGCTGTTCGGCACCGGCCTCTACCTGTGGTGGCGCAAGCACCAGTTGCGGCGCCGGTCACGGCGATCCCGCTGATATTCCGCTCTTGAAAACCCGAGGCAGCGGCCCTACTTACCGACGGGTTGATGACAATCCCATGTCACTGTTGGCGCAGGGTTGACCCTGAAAGTGGCATGATGGGTAGTCCGGAAACGGAATTCGGATCGTAATTCGTTCTCAGGGAAACGTGCCATGAGCCATCGTGAACGCCTGGACCGCATCCAGGCCTCCTGCCAGCGCCTGCCGCTTTCGATGCGCGTCTGGATCCTGCTGGTCCTTATCCCCGTCAATGCCACCGGCTTCTTCATGCTGCATACCGCCAGCGGCGGTCTGGTGGCGCTGGCCACCCTGTTCGTGCTGGCGGCCAACGGCGTCACGCTGTGGCACTACGCGTCCGTGAACCGGGCGCTGGCGCTGCCCCACCTGATCGCCTGGGTGCCGCTGCAGGTGGCGTTGGTGGCGCGCCTGATCGGCGGCTGGGGCGCCGACGACATGCATCTGGACGAATGGCTGCTGGCGGTGCTGGTGGTGATGGTTAATTCCGTGGCGCTGTTCTTCGACACCGTGGTGTCCTGGCGCTGGTGGCGCTCCCGTCATCTCAGCCTGGAGGCGGACGGCCTCTGAGCCGCGCCGCCCGGATCAGCCGATCTGCACCTGGTTTTCCACGTAACGCACCTTGGCATCACGGGGCCGCGCCAGGGAAAACGCCAGTGCCAGCGGCCCGATGCGACCGACGAACATCAGGAACATGAGCACGCCCTGACCGGCGGTGGACATCTCCGTGGTCACGCCCCGCGACAGCCCCACGGTGCCGAACGCGGAGAAGCCTTCGAACAGCACGTCCAGCGCGCGCAGATCCGGTTCCAGGATCACCAGCAGGAAATTACCCAGCATCAACAGCATCAGGCTGAGCACCACCACGGCGTGGGCCCGGAACACCGAGCTCAGGGCAATGCCACGGCGAAACGCGGTGGTCTGGGAGCGCCCCATCAGAAACGATCGCGTGGCCAGCATCACCACCATGAAGGTGCTCACTTTGATGCCCGAGGCGGTGGAGTTGCTGCCCCCGCCGATAAACATCAGGAACATGATCAGCAGCACACTGGGTAACGCCAGGGCGCCGGTGTCGAGGGTATTGAACCCGGCGGTGCGCGGCGTCACCGCCGTGAACCAGGCCGCCCAAACCCGGTCGCCCGCGGGCAGCGCGCCCAGGGTTTCGCCATTGCCCCATTCGAACAGCAGTATCAGCAACCAGGCGCCCAGCGCCAGCACCAGGGTGCCGGTGATGGTGAGCTTGCTGTGCAGCCCGAGCGTGGAGAAGCGGCGTTGCCGCCACAGGTCCATGAGCACCGTGAAACCCAGCCCGCCGACGATGAACAGGGCGGTGATCACCCCATTGACCAGCGGCTGCCCGGCCCAGGGCGACAGACTTTCCGGTAGCAGACCGAAGCCGGCGTTATTGAACGCCGACACGGCGTGAAAAACACTGAACCAGAGCCCCCGCGCCAGCCCCATCTCCGGCACCCAGACGATGGCCAGAAGCACCGCCCCCAGCGCTTCCAGGGACAGCGCCAGGATCGCGATATAACGCACCAGGATCAGCACATCGCCGGGGGACGTCTGGTCCATGGCTTCGCGCACCAGACGCTGGCCGCGCAGGCCGAAGCGCCCGCCCAGGGCCATCACGGTGAGGGCGGCGAAACTCATCAGACCCAGCCCGCCCAGGTGGATCAGCACCAGCACCACCACCTGGCCGAACAGGGTCAGATCGGCGCCGGTGTCCACCACCACCAGCCCGGTCACGGTGACCGCCGAACAGGCAGTGAACAGCGCTTGCCAGAAACCCAGGTCCTGGCCGGGGCTGGCCCAGGGCGTCCACAGCAGCAACGCCCCCAGCAGAATCAGCACCGCGAAGCTGGCGGCCAGAATCACCGGCGGGCTGTAGCGCCAGGCGCGGCGCAATTGGCGGCTGGCGCGGCCGCGCAAGCCGGGGAGCCAGGTTCTCATCGGCCCACACTCACAGGTTTTCCGAGAAGTGGCGAAGAGCTTCTTCCTCGCCCACCAACACCAAATGATCATTGCGGCGCAGGCGCTGGTCCGGCGACGGGTTGAGGCTGACGCTCTGGCCGTGCTTGATGGCCAGCAGGCGCACCTCGGTGTCGTCGATGTTCAGCTCGGACAACGGCCGGTCCTCGAGCACTTCACCGGGCCGGATTTCGATCACGAAGTAATTGTCGCCCAGGCTGATGTAATCGAGCATGTTGGGGTGCGCCAGGGACTGGGCGATGCGCAGCCCCATCTCGTACTCAGGGTGGAACACCCGGTTGGCGCCGAGCTTTTCAACGATCTTGTGGTGCGTTGGCGTGATCGCCTTGACCCAGACTTCCCGCGCCTCCAGGGAAATCACGTGCATGGTGCACAGCACGCTGGCTTCGATGTGTTCGCCGATGGCGATCATCACGGCGTCGAAACGGTGCAGGTCCAGTTCGCGCAGGGCCTCTTCGTCGCTGGCGTTGGCGATCACCGTCTGGGTCAGCTTATCGGCCATCTGGTTGGCCTTCGCTTCACTGGAATCGATCCCCAGCACATCATGGCCAAGACGCATCAATTCCAGGGCCACGGACTCGCCAAAGCCGCCCAGGCCGATCACCGCGAATTGTTTTTTCATAGTTGCTCCAGCGCTTCCGCCAGGGTGCTCACGGCGATCACTTCGACGCCGTCCGGCAACTGACGGGGCTTGTTGGCCTTGGGAATAATGGCACGTTTAAAGCCGTGCTTGACCGCTTCATACAGGCGCTCCTGGCCCTGCGGCACCGGGCGGATCTCGCCGGACAGGCCGATCTCGCCGAACACCACCAGGTCCCGGCCCAGGGGCCGGTCGCGGAAGCTGGAGACGATCGCCAGCACCAGCGCCAGGTCGGCGGCGGTCTCCGCCACTTTCACGCCGCCCACCACATTGGCGAACACGTCCTGGTCGCCCACCTGGATGCCGCCGTGGCGGTGCAGCACCGCCAGCAGCATGGCCAGCCGGTTGGCTTCCAGGCCCACGCACACCCGCCGCGGATTACCGAAGTGGCTGGCGTCCACCAGCGCCTGCAGCTCCACCAGCAGCGGCCGGGTGCCTTCCCAGACCACCGTCACCAGCGAGCCGGGGGCGATGTCGTCGGCGCGGTTGAGGAAGATCGCCGAGGGGTTCTTCACCTCTTTCAATCCCTCGCCGGTCATCGCGAACACGCCCAGTTCGTTGACCGCGCCGAAGCGGTTCTTGAGCCCGCGCAGGGTGCGGAAGCGGGCGTCGGCGGAGCCTTCCAGCATCAGCGAGCAGTCGATCATATGCTCCAGCACCTTGGGCCCGGCCAGGGTGCCGTCCTTGGTGACGTGGCCCACCAGCAGCAGCACCGTGCCGGTCTGCTTGGCGAAGCGGGTCAGGGCGGCGGCGCCTTCGCGCACCTGGGCGACGCTGCCCGGCGCCGACTGCAGGCCGGCTAGATACATCACCTGGATCGAGTCCACCACCAGAAGCCGCGGCTGCTCCTTGCGGGCCAGCTCGAGGATCTGCTCCACGTCGGTTTCCGCCGCCAGGCGCAGTTTTTCCTTGGGCAGCTTGAGGCGGTCGGCGCGCATCGCCACCTGGGCCAGGGATTCCTCGCCGGTGATGTAGAAGCACTTTTCCCGGTCCGCCAGCCGGCACAGCACCTGCAGCAGCAGGGTGGATTTACCGGCCCCCGGGTGGCCGCCCAGCAGGATCGCCGAGCCGGGCACCAGGCCGCCGCCCAGCACCCGGTCCAGCTCGTCCATGCCGGCGCTGATGCGGGGGCTGTCTTCCAGGGCGATTTCGTTGAGCTGGCGCACTTCGGAGAGCTGGCCGCTGAAGCCGCTGCGTTCCGCGGAGCGGCTCTTGGGCATGGCCGGATCGACGACGAATTCCTGCAGGGTGTTCCAGGCGCCGCAGGCCGGGCACTGGCCCTGCCACTTGGGGAAGTCGGCGCCGCACTCGTTGCAGACGAACGCGGTTTTCTTTTTCGCCACGAAAGCTCCTTATTCGGCGATGACTCGTACCGGCCGGCCGGTGATCTGACAGAACAGCTCGTAGCTGATGGTACCGCAGGCGGCGGCCACTTCGTCCACGGCCACGGTGTCGCCCCACAGCTCCACGCTGTCGCCGACCCGGGCGTCCAGGCCGGTCAGGTCCACGGTGATCATGTCCATGGAGACCCGGCCCACCAGCCGGGTGCGCCGGCCGTTCACCGCCACCGGGGTGCCGCTGGGCGCGTGGCGCGGGTAGCCGTCGCCGTAGCCCACCGCCACCACGCCAATGCGGCCCGGGGCGTCGGCGCGCCAGGTGGCGCCGTAGCCGACGGTGTCGCCGGCCTGAATCGGGTTGATGGCGATCAGCCGGGCGCTGAAGCGCTGGGTCACCGCCAGTTGCAGATCGGCGGCGCTGCGCCAGGGGAACGGCGAGGAGCCGTAGAGCATGATGCCGGGGCGCACGCGCCGGGCACGGGCGTCGGGGTAGCGGATCAGCGCGGCGGAGTTGGCGGCGCTGAGCGGCACGTTCAGCTCCTTGGCCAGGGTGTCGGCGATGGCCAGCTGGTGGTCGGTGAAGGTGTCGTCCTCGGCGTCGGCGCAGGCGAAATGGCTCATCACGCCGAGCAGCCGCACCCCGGGGATGGCGCGCAGGCGCGCCGCCTGGGCCCGGGCCAGGCCCGGCGCCATGCCGAGCCGGTTCATGCCGGTGTTGACCTTGAGCCACACCCCCAGCGGGGCCGGCCGCGCCGCCAGCAGGTCCACCTGCCAGGGCGAGTGCACCACCACTTCCGCATGCAGCCGCGAGGCGAGGGCCAGCTCGTCGGCGTCGAAGAAGCCCTCCGCCACCAGCACCGGGTGGGCCAGCCCCAGATGGCGCAGCGCCTGGGCCTCTTCGATCACCGCCACGCCCAGGCCATCCACGGCGTTGGCGAAGGCGCGGGCCGCCAGGCCCAGGCCGTGGCCGTAGCCGTTGGCCTTGACCATGGCGAACACCCGGGCGCCGTTGGCCAGCGCCCGGGCGCGGCGCGCGTTGTCGGTCAGGGCCCGGGGGCGGATTTCCAGAAAGGTACCGCGCATGCGCCGTTACTCGTCGCCGGCATACTGCTGATAGTATTCCGGCGCCAGGTCGTCGAAGCGCAGGTACTCGCCCCGGAACGCCACGCGCACGGTGCCGATGGGGCCGTTCCGCTGCTTGCCGATGATCACTTCGCCGATGCCCTTTTCGGTGGTGTCCTGGTTATAGACCTCGTCCCGGTACAGGAACATGATCACGTCGGCGTCCTGCTCGATGGCCCCGGATTCCCGCAGGTCGGACATCACCGGGCGTTTGTTGGGGCGTTGCTCCAGGGAGCGGTTGAGCTGCGAGAGCGCCACCACCGGGCAGTTCAATTCCTTGGCCAGGCCCTTCAGCGAGCGGGAGATCTCCGAGATCTCGTTAACACGGCTGTCGGCGCCGGGCACCTGCATCAGCTGCAGGTAATCGATCATGATCATGCCCAGCTGGCCGCCGCACTCGCGCGCCACTCGTCGCGCCCGGGTGCGCAGTTCCAGGGGGCTCAGCGCCGGCGTGTCGTCGATGAAGAACTTCTGCTCGCTGAGCATCTGAATCGCCGAGGTGATGCGCGGCCAGTCGTCCTGATCCAGGCGCCCGGAACGGATCGAGGTCTGGTTGATGCGCCCCAGCGAGGACAGCATCCGCATCACGATGGCGTCGGCGGGCATCTCCATGGAGAACACCAGCACCGGCTTGTGCGCCTTGAGCGCCACGTTTTCGCACAGGTTCATGGCGAAGGTGGTTTTACCCATGGACGGCCGCCCGGCCACCACCACCATGTCCGAGGGCTGCAAGCCGGAGGTCATCTTGTCCAGCTCCTCGAAGCCGGTGGTGAGACCGGTCAGCGAGTTCTTGTTCTTGTAGAGCTCGTCGATGCGGTCGACGGCTTTTTTCAGGACCGTTTTGATGTCCTGCGGGCCGCTGCCCTTCTTTTGCTGCTCGGCGATTTCGAAGATCGCCGACTCCGCCGCGTCGAGGATTTCCAGCGACGGCGTGCCCTTGGGGTTGAAGGACTGCTCGGCGATGCCGTGGGACACCTGGATCAGCTGGCGCAGGATGCTGCGCTCACGGACGATGTCCGCGTAGGCGTTGATGTTGGCGGCGCTGGGCGTGTTACGGGCCAGGTCCGACAGGTAGGTCATGCCGCCCACGTCGTCCAGCTCGCCACGGTGGGTGAGCGCCTGGGACACGGTCACCAGGTCGCAGGGCTTCTCTTCTTCCACCAGTTGATCGACCACCTGGAAGATCAGCCGGTGTTCCTTGCGGTAGAAGTCCTTGGGCCCGACCCGCTCGGCCACTTCGTCCCAGGCTTCGTTGTTGAGCAGCAACCCCCCCAGCACGGCTTGCTCCGCCTCCTGGGAATGGGGCGGGATACGCAGATTATCCGGGAGATGATCGTCCAGACTCAGGGGTTCGTTCATGGCAGGTCCGTTAAACGAAAAGGGCACCGCCCGTTGCCGGACAGTGCCCTGATTCTGTCACCGTGCCCCCGTGGGGGCAAACCGCTTACGCAGGCCGGGATTACTCCTGGGGCACCACGGTCAGTTTGATGGTCACGGTCACGTCGGCGTGCAGGCTCAGGTCGATCTCGTACTCGCCGGTCTGGCGGATCGCGCCCAGCGGCAGCTTCACTTCCGCTTTCTCGACGGCCACGTCGGTCTGCTCGCTGATCGCGTCGGCGATGTTGGCGGTGCCAACGGAGCCGAACAGCTTGCCTTCGTCACCGGACTTGGCGCCCACGGTGATGGTGGCTTCAGCCAGCTTCTCGGCGCGCGCTTCGGCGGCGCTCAGCAGCTCGGCGGCCTGTTTTTCCAGTTCCGCGCGACGCTCTTCCACTTCGGCCAAGTTGTTCTTCGTGGCCGGCAGGGCTTTGCCTTGCGGGATCAGGAAGTTACGGCCGTAACCGGGGCGAACGTCCACCACGGAGCCCAGGTCACCCAGGTTCTTGATGGTTTCCAGCAGGATCACTTGCATGACGGTCCCCTCGGCTTAATTGTCGTGGCTGTCGGCGTACGGCAGCAGCGCCAGGAAGCGGGCCTGCTTGACAGCGGAGGCCAGCTGACGCTGATAGCGTGCCTTGGTGCCGGTGATACGGCTGGGCACGATCTTGCCGGTTTCGGTGATGTAGGCTTTCAGGGTGTCCAGATCCTTGAAATCAATGAACTCGACACCTTCCGCGGTAAAGCGGCAGAACTTGCGACGGCGATAAAAACGGGCCATGGGTAAACTCCTCTCGATTCCTTAGTGGGGCTCCAGTGTTTCCGCGATCAACTGCAAACGGTCCCGGGCTTCGCCCTTGTAGCCGGCCTGGCAGAGAAAACCGGTGACCGTGACGCTTTGCCCTTCCCGCAGGCCCTGGATCAAGCTGGCGTTGCCGCCGACCAGAACAATGGCGATACGGGCTCGGACTTCACGGGGTTGACCGTCTTCCACTTGCCGGGACCGGTGCTCCAGCCAGAAACGCTGGCGGGGAACGCCGGCCGGTGTAACCGCAACCTTTTCCAGGCTGGCGATGACGCCGGTGAGTTGGCAGTGATTGTGTCCGGAAATCAGCTGGTGGCCTCCTCCTTCTCGTTGGCTTTGGACAGCGGCGAAGGCTCGGTGATAGCCCGCTCGCGACGCACCACGAGGTGACGGATAACGGCATCGTTAAAGCGGAAGGTGTTTTCCAGCTCTTCGAGAGTGTCGCCGTCACATTCAATATTCATCAGCACGTAGTGTGCTTTATGAATCTTGTTGATCGGGTAGGCCAGCTGACGGCGGCCCCAATCTTCCTGGCGGTGGATGGTGCCCTTGCCGTCGGTCACGATGGCGCTGTAGCGCTCGACCATGGCGGGAACCTGTTCACTCTGGTCCGGGTGGACCAGGAACACGACTTCATAATGACGCATTGTTGGCTCCTTACGGATTGCGCAGCCTCCCGCGACAGGCGGTGAGGCAAGGAGTCCGCGCCCCGGAGGGCACGGAAGGGCGGGGAGTCTAGCTCAGAACGGGGCGCCGCCGCAAGCGCGGCGCCGGTTTACGCCGGGCGCCGGGCGCGGATGTGGAACAACACCACCCCGGTGGCCACCGAGACATTGAGACTCTGGACGTCGCCGGCCATGGGGATGGCGATCAGATCGTCGCAGCGCTCCAGGGTCAGGCGCCGCAGCCCCTCGCCCTCGGCGCCCATCACCACCGCCAGGGCGGCGTCCGGCTGGAAGTCGAACAGCGACTGGCTGCGCTCGTTGAGCGCGGTGCCGGCCACCTGGATACGACGGTCCTTGAGCATTTCCAGCACCCGCGCCAGGTTGCCCACCTCGAAGTAGGCCAGCGCCTCGGCGGCGCCGGCGGCACTGCGGCAGGCCACCGGCGTCAGCCCGGCGGCATGGCGGCGCGGCACCACCACCGCGTCGACGCCGGCGGCGTCGGCGCTGCGCAGGCAGGCGCCCAGATTATGCGGGTCGGTGACCCCTTCCAGGATCAGCAGCAGGGGCGGATGATCCAGGCCGTCCAGATGCGCGGCCAGGGCCTGCTCGTCGCCGGCGCTGCGCGGCCGGGCACGGGCCACCACGCCCTGGTTCTGCGGGCCGGCCAGCTTGTCCAGCGACTCGCGGCGGCTGTACTGCACCGCGATGCCCTGGTCCCGGGCGGCGATGATCAGGGTTTCCAGCCGGGCGTCGCCGCGCTTGGCGCGGGTGTCCAGCACGAACAATTCCAGCACCCCTTCCGGGCGGTGCCGCAACAGCGACTCCACCGCGTGGATGCCGGAATACATGAGCGGTTTGTTCATCGGCGGCGGCGCGGCTTACGCTGGCCGCTCTTCTTGGCCCCGTCGCCGCTCTTGGCGTCGCCGGGGATGTCACCGCGGGCGATCTTTTCCCGCTCGGACCCGCCACCGGCGTCACCGCCGCCCTTGCCGGCGGCCGGCTTTTTGCGGCCGGCGCCTTTCTTGGCCCCTTTACGGGCGCCCTTCTTGGCCGCCGCCTTGGGCTTGGGGCCGCCACGCTTGCCCGGCGCCGGCGTGGAACTGATCAGCTCCAGGTCGATCTTGCGGTCGTCGGTGTGCACACCGGCCACCTTCACCGTCACCGCGTCACCGAGGCTGAAGCGGCGCCCGGACGACTCGCCCACCAGCGCCATGTTGACGTCGTCGAAGTGGTAGTAGTCGCTGTCCAGGTTGGCCACGTGCACCAGGCCGTCGATGTGCAGGTTGTTGATCTGCACGAACAGGCCGAAGGCGGCCACGCCGCTGACCACGCCGTCGAACTCAGCGCCCAGGTGGTCTTCCATGTACTGGCACTTGAGCCACTGCTCCACGTCGCGGGTGGCGTCGTCGGCGCGCCGCTCGGTCATTGAGCAGTGCTCGCCCATGGCGATCATGTCGTTGAGGCTGAACGGCAGGATATGATCGCGCTGGATCGCCGGCAGACCGCCCGGGTTGTCCGCGTGGGGGGTGTCCGCGCCGCTGCGGATCAGATAGCGGATGGCACGGTGCACCAGCAGGTCCGGGTAACGGCGGATCGGCGAGGTGAAGTGGGTGTAGGCGTTGTAGGCCAGCCCGAAGTGGCCCTTCACATGGGCCTCGTACTTGGCCTGGCTCATGGTGCGCAGCATCATGGTCTGGATCACCTGGCGGTCCGGCCGTTCGGCGATGGTCTCGCCGAGCTCCTGGAACACCTGCGGGCCGATCGGCCCCTCCGACCAGGGAATGCTCAGGCCCAGCCCGCCCAGGAACTGCTGCAGGTTGGTCAGGCGCTCTTCCTTGGGCGGCTCGTGGTTCCGGTAGAGCGCCGGCAGCTCCGCCTTCTCGAGCAGGCGCGCGGCGCAGATATTGGCCGCCAGCATCGCCTCCTCGATCATCACGTGGGCCACGTTGCGCTGCACCGGCACGATGTCGCGGATCTTGGACTGCTCATCGAACAGGATGCGGCTTTCGTTGCTCTCGAAGTCGATGGCGCCACGCAGTTCCCGGCGGCGGCGCAAGGCCAGGTACATCTCGTGGAAGGCCCACACCGAATCCAGGGTTTCGTCGTCCAGGCTCTTCACGGTTTCGGTGGCGAGCTCGGATTCCGGCTCCTCGATAATCGCGCCCACCTTGTTGTAGGTGAGGCGGTGACGGGAGCGCATCACGCCTTCGCGGAACACGAAGCGGGAAATGCGGCCGTTGGCGGACACCAGCATGTCGCAGTACAGGCACAGTCGGTCCACGTGCGGGTTCAGCGAGCAGAGGCCGTTGGACAGCGCCTCGGGCAGCATCGGCACCACCCGGTTGGGGAAGTACACCGAGTTGCCGCGCTTGTGCGCCTCGTTGTCCAGCGCCGTGCCCGGATGCACGTAGTGGCTGACGTCGGCGATCGCCACGATCAGGCGCCAGCCGCCGCGCTGGCGGCTTTCCACATAGACGGCGTCGTCGAAATCCTTGGCGCTCTCGTCGTCGATGGTGACCAGCGGCAGGTCGCGCAGGTCCACGCGGTGGGCCTTGGCGGGGTGCGGCACCTCGGCGCCGAAGCGCTCGGCTTCCTCGGGCACGCCCTTGGGCCACTGGTGGGGGATCTCGAAGCGGCGCAGCGCCACCTCCACTTCCATGCCGGCCTGGTCCGGGGTGGCGATCACCTCGAGCAGGCGCACCAGCACGTGCTGGTCGCGGGACGGGTACTGGGTGATCTCGGCGCGCACATGGTCACCGTGCTCGGGCTTGATGCCGTTGAGGTCCTCGACCAGCACTTCCTTGGTGATGCGGCGGTTTTCCGGCTCGATGAAGCTGACCCCGGCCTCGCGGTGATAACGGCCGACGATCTCGGTGACGGCGCGCTCGGTGATCTCCACGATGCGCGCCTCTTCCTTGCCGAAGCGGTTGACGCCGGCGGTGCTCACCAGCACCCGGTCGCCGTCCATCACTTTTTCCATCTGCCGGGGCGCCAGGAACAGGTCCTTGCGGCCGGGCTCGTCGGCGATCAGGAAGCCGAAGCCGTCGCGGTGGCCCTGCACCCGGCCGGCGATCAGATCCATGCGCGAGGCGATGCCCACCTTGCCGTTGCGGTTTTCCACCAGCTGGCCGTCGCGCAGCATCGCCTTGAGGCGGCGCTCCAGGCCCACCTCGCCGTCTTCGTCCACGTCCAGGAGCCCGGCCAGGTCGTGCTTACCGAGCGGCTTTCCCTGGTCGTCGAGGACCTGCAGGATCAACTCGCGGCTGGGAACCGGATTCTCGTACTTCGACGCCTCCCGGTCCGCGTGGGGATCCTTATAGCGTTTCCTGGGTGCCATTCAATAACCTCTAATAAAATACATGTGTATAAGCCCGCCGGATGGCGCCGGCGGGCGCTACCTTAACCCAGCAGGGGACTCACGCACCACGGGGGCCGGCGAAATCAAGCCGGAAGCGGAAGGCCGGGCGGGTAGCCTCGAACGGGCGAAATGCCCAATGTTTTCGGAACTAACCGTTGACATCCCGGCATCATATACTAGAATGCACGCGCTTTCGCGATGAAGGGCCGGAATCGGTCGTTCAACGAAACAAGCCGAGGTGGTGAAATTGGTAGACACGCTAGCTTCAGGTGCTAGTGGGGGCAACCCCGTGGAGGTTCAAGTCCTCTCCTCGGCACCAATTCAGAAAAGGGCTCCCCATGGGAGCCCTTTTTGTATCCGCTCTAAAGGCCCCTTCAGCATGCGCCTTTTCCTTGCTTCCCTGATTCTGGCTCTGGGTTTGAGTGCCGCCACTCCGGTGGTCGCCCAGGAACAGGCCGACCAGGCCGTGAACCCGGAAGTCCGGAAAGCCAACGCCCAGCTGGAGAAGGCCAAACGCCGTGAACGCCTGCTGCTGCTGTTCCCCGCCGGCGCCCTGGGCCTCACCATCGTTCTGATCGTAATCACCCGCCGCCGCAAGAAATAGTGTGACCGGCGTCTCCGTGAAGACCGCATTCACATAGCCGCCATTTTACGAACACTGAATTGACATTTTCCTCCGTCAGGATTGGCCGCCTCCCCAATCCCATTCTGAATAAGACGGAGAAACCCATGTATCTGCGGAACGACGCCCGTTTTAAATTGAGCGCGCTGGCCATCGCCACCTCGCTCGCCCTGGCCGCCTGCGGCGGTGATAGCGACAGCAATAACGGTGGCGGTGACACCGGCGGCATCCAGATGGAACGCCTGACCCGCGTCGCCACCCTGCCCCTGGGTTCGGAAGCCACCGGCCTGTTCCTGAAGCAGGACGGCGAGGTGTTCACCAACATCCAGCACCCCTCCGACGCCAACGTGACGCCCGACGCCGAAGGGCACGTCTACCGCCACGCCACCGTGGGCCTGATCGAAAACACCGACATCAACAAGCCGTTCGAGGGCGTCTCGGTACCGGAAACCGACGAAGAAAAGCAGATCATGCGGGTGGCCACCGGCCGCTATAACGTGCTCGGCCAGCAGGGCGACGCCTGGGCCGGCGCCCCGCAGCCGGGCCTGGGCGGCATCGCCGTGCAGGACGGCACCGCCCTGATCAAGGTCTCCAACGACCCGGACTTCAACGGCTGGGTGGAAGTCAGCGAAGACGAAGGCTACCTGTTCACCAACTGGGAAGACCGTCCCGGCGGCATGAGCCGCCTGCACCTGATCCGCACCGACGAAGGCCGCTGGGTGGTCCAGGACAACGACGCTTCCATGGTCGATTTCTCCGCCGTGAAGGGCACCTGGGTGAACTGCTTCGGCACCGTCTCCCCGTGGAACACGCCGCTCACCTCCGAAGAGCTGTACTTTGACAATACCGTGAACTGGAACGCACCCGGCCAGGGCAGCGTTCAGGATCTGGCCGACTACCTGGCCGGCGAGATCAACACCGATTACACGGTGACCTACCCCAACCCCTACGACTACGGCTACATCGTCGAGATTACCGACCCCACCGGCACGCCGACCCCGGTGAAGCACTTCACCCTGGGCCGCTACTCCCATGAAAACGCGGTGGTGATGCCGGACCAGAAAACCGTCTATATGAGCGACGACGGCGGCGGCGTGATCCTGTTCAAGTTCGTGGCCGACACCGCCGGTGATCTGAGCAGCGGCACCCTGTACGCCGCCGCGGTGACCCAGGACACCCTGCCCATGGACGCCGCCGAAGCCGGCTTCGACATCGACTGGGTGGAACTGGCCAGCGCCAGTAACGCGGACATCGAGAGCTGGGTGGACGAGTACGACGACGTCACCACCGCCGACTACGTGGACGGCGCCAACAGCTACATCTCCGACCAGCAGATCAACGACTGGGCGGAAGCCAAGCTCAACCAGGACCTGGACGAGAGCGGCAGCGTCGCCGCCAGCCCGTTCGCCGACGACCGTCCGGCGTTCCTGGAATCGCGCAAGGCGGCGGTGAAGCTGGGCGCCACCGGCGAGTTCAACAAGATGGAAGGCATCAACGTGAACCAGAAGCGCGCCCAGGCCAGCGTCGAAGGCAACGGTGAACAGGCGCACGTCTATGTGGTGATGTCCGACATCGCCGGCAACATGCTGGACAGCGAAGGCGCGATCCAGCTGACCAACCAGGACGCCCGCTGCGGCGGCGCCTTCCGCATGCCCCTGGAAGCGGACTACAACGTGTCACGCCTGGAGATGGTGGAGCTCGGCGGTCCCTACGACCCCACCGACGCCGCCAACACCTGCAGCGTGGACGGCCTGTCCGGCCCGGACAACGTGGAAGTGATGGACGACGGTCGCCTGCTGATCGGCGAAGACACCGGCAACCACGAGAACAACATGGTGTGGCTGCTGGACCCGAAAGCCTGATTGATCCGGCTTTCCGGACCCGGGGAGGAGCGCATCGCGCCCTCCCCTTTTTCTGTTTTTATGTTCAGGGTTCGCGCTCATGAAAATGATCATCACAATGCTGCTTGCCACACTGGTTCTGGCGGGCTGCGACCCGGCGGAGAGCCAACCGGCGGACACCGGCGCGGGCAAATCCGGCCCGGCCGCCGCCGACAACACGGCGCTGCGGCGCCAGCTGCCGCCGGACCTCGACAGCATCTATAACCAGGAAGCACCGATTCCGCCGCAGTGCTATACCCGCACCGAAGGCGACTTCAACCCCTGCTACACCTGCCATCAGACCTACGAGGACCGGGCCCGCCCGAACACCATGTGGGACGGCTATCTGCAGGGCGCTTATGACTTTTCCGAGCTAGGTGAAACCAACCACTGGCTCAACCTGTTCGTGGACCGCCGCGAGCAGGTGGCGAAGATGTCCGACCAGGCCATCATCGACTACATCAACCAGGACAATTACACCCCGGCGATGACCGACCTGGCCGAAGACAGCGACTGGCAGGGCCCGGTGCCCTACATCGAAGGCCTGCAGCAGGGCGCCCGGGCGTTCGACGAGCAAGGCTTCGCCAAGGACGGCAGCCACTGGGTGGCGTTCAACTACAAGCCGCTGCCGAGCACCTTCTGGCCCACCAACGGCAGCACCGACGACGTCATGGTGCGGCTGCCGGAGCCGTTCCGCACCAGCACCTGCGCCGATCACGACGCGGCGTCCCGGGACGTCTACCTGGCCAACCTGTCGCTGATGGAGATGGCGATCAAGGAGCTGGACCGCATCAGCACGCCGCCCATCGACGAGCAGGCGGTGTGCGCCGACCTGGACGGCGACGGCACCCTCGGCACCGCCCGCACCCTGCTGAAGCGCGACCACTACCTGGGCGGCGCCGCCGACGTGCCGGTCACCGACATGCTCTACCCGGAAGGCATTGAGTTCCTGCACACGGTGCGCTACGTGGGCGTGGACGCGCACGGCGGCATCGGCCTGCCGCCGCGCATGAAGGAAGTGCGCTATATGAACAAGATCCGCTTCTATAACAGCGCCCACCTGAAATCCCTGTACGGCAACGAGCACCAGGAAAAAGCCGAAGGCAACCTGCCCTACTACACCGACCACGGCGACCGGGGCATGGACAACGGCTTCGGCTGGATGGTGCTGGGCTTCATCGAGAAAGAAGACGGCAGCCTGCGCCCGCAGAGCAATCAGGAGCAGCGCTTCTGCATGGGCTGCCACACCACCGTGGGCACCACCATCGACCAGACCTTCGCCTTCCCGCGCAAGGTCACCGGCGCCGAGGGCTGGGGCTACATCGACATCAAAGGCATGCGCGACGCCCCTGCGATCAACCAGGACGAGGGCGAGATCGCCCAGTACCTGCGGCTGGTGGGCGGCGGCAACGAGTTCCGCGAAAACGACGAGATGCAGGCGCGCTGGTTCAACGAGGACGGCAGCCTCAAGCGCGACAAGGTGGCCGGCGCCGACGTCTACGAGCTGATCACGCCCAGCCGCGAACGGGCCCTGGCGCTGAACAAGGCCTACAAGCTGATCGTCGAAGAGCAGAGCTATTTGTACGGCCGCGACGCCACGCTGAAGCCGGCGGAGAACGTCTACCGGCACATCAATCCGGACGAAGTGACGCCACTGAAACCGGAGAAGCGGATCGACGGCTATGACATCCGCCTGGACTGGTCGGCGGCCGGCGCCACGGAGTGACGGCCGGCCGCGACGACGCTACCCGAACGGGTGGCGCTGGACGATGGTCTCGGCCCGGTCCGGGCCGGTGGAGATGATGTCGATGGGCGCGCCGGTGACTTCCTCGATGCGCTTGAGGTAGGCACGGGCGTTGGCCGGCAGGTCCTCGAGTTTCTTAACGCCGATGGTGGACTCGGACCAGCCGGGCACCGACTCGTACACCGGGGTCACCTCGGAATAGCTGTCCGCGTCCCAGGCGCACTCCAGGGCCTTGCCGTCCGGGCCCTGGTAGCCCACGCAGATGTTCACTTCCTCGAGGCCGTCGAGCACGTCCAGCTTGGTCAGGCACAGGCCGCTGATCGAGTTGATCTGGATGGCGCGCTTGAGCGCCACCGCGTCGAACCAGCCGCAACGGCGGGCGCGCCCGGTGGTGGAGCCGAACTCGTGGCCCTTCTCCGCCAGGTAGCGGCCGGTCTCATCGAACAGCTCGGTGGGGAAGGGCCCGCTGCCCACCCGGGTGGTGTAGGCCTTGGTGATGCCCAGCACGTAATCCAGATAGAGCGGCCCGAAACCGGTGCCGGTGGCGGTGCCGCCGGCGGTGGTGTTGGAGCTGGTTACGTAGGGGTAGGTGCCGTGGTCGATGTCCAGCAGCGTGCCCTGGGCGCCTTCGAACATGATGTTCTCATCGCGCTCGCGGGCGCCGTGCAGGGTGGCGGTGACGTCGCACACCATGGCGCGGATGTCCTCGGCCTGGGCCAGGGTGTCGTCCAGGGTTTTCTGGAAGTCCACCGGCTCGGCGTTGTAGAAGCTGCGCAGGATGAAGTTGTGGTAGTCCATCACTTCACCCAGCTTGGCGGCGAAGCGCTCGCGGTGGAACACATCACCCAGGCGCACGCCCCGGCGCGCCACCTTGTCTTCGTAGGCCGGTCCGATGCCGCGCCCGGTGGTGCCGATTTTCTGGGCGCCACGGGCCACTTCCCGGGCCTGGTCCAGCGCCGCGTGCACCGGCAGGATCAGCGGGCAGGCGGAGGACAGGCGCAGGCGCTCGCGCACCGGCACGCCCTTGTCTTCCAGGCCGCGGATCTCCTTGAGCAGGGCTTCCAGCGACAGCACCACGCCGTTGCCGATCAGGCATTGCACGTTGTCGCGCAGAATGCCGGAGGGGATCAGGTGGAGGACGGTCTTCTCGCCGTCGATCACCAGGGTGTGGCCGGCGTTGTGGCCGCCCTGGAAACGGGCCACGTAGGCGGCCTGGTCGGTGAGCAGATCGACGATCTTGCCCTTGCCTTCATCACCCCATTGGGTACCGAGAATTACGACGTTCTTGCCCATGGCTGTTCGCTTTGGCCTGTCAGGAGGAAATGGATTGCAGGGTCCAGCCGTCGCCGGCGGACACCAGCTCGCGGTCGCACCCCAATTCAGCGGGATCATTATCGGCGCCGGCCAGAGCCAGCACCACGCGCTCGCCCTGGGCGCGCAGTTCCGCCACCCGGGCGGCGAAACCGGCGTCCGCCAGTTCGCCGCGGGCGAGCACGGCACCGGCGCGCGGCACCGGCGCCAGGGAAGCCAGCTTCTTCAGGTCGGCGCTGAAGCCGGTGGCCGGGCGCGCCCGGCCGAACACTTCACCGATATGGTCGTAGCGGCCGCCCTTGGCCAGCGGCTCGCTGTCGCCGGGCAGGTAGGCGGCGAACACACAGCCGGTATGGTAGTGGTAGCCGCGCAGCTCGCCCAGGTCCAGGTGCACGTCCAGGCCGCGCTCGGCGAGCACCGCCACCAGCCGTTCCAGATCGGCGAGCGCCCGGGTGGCGTCCGGAAAGTCGGCCAGCAGGCCGCGGGCCTGGGCGAACACGCCGGTGTCGCCGTCCAGGAACGGCAACGCCGCCAGCGCCCGCGCGGCGGCCTCCGGCAGGGCCTGGCGGTCCAGGAAGCGGGTCAGTTCGGTGCGCGCCTTGCGCAGATAGATGTCTTCCAGCGTCGCCTGGGCGGCGGCGTCCAGATCGCAGGCGTCCACCAGGGCGCGGAAAATGCCCACGTGCCCCAGGTCCAGCACCACTTTGTCGTTGGCGCCGGCCAGGGCCAGGGTCTCGCCCATCAGCAGGATCACTTCCAGGTCGCTGTCGCCGCCGGCGTGGCCGAACAGCTCGACGCCGAGCTGGTAGGGCAGCCGGGTGCCGCCCACCTGGGTGGGCCGGGCGCGCAGCGCCGTGGAGCAGTAACACAAACGGGTGGGGGCGTTGCGGCGCAGGCTGTGGGCGTCGATGCGCGCCACCTGCGGGGTCATGTCCGCGCGCACGCCCATCAGGCGGCCGCTGAGCTGGTCGGTGATCTTGAAGGTGTCCCGCTCCAGGTCACGGCCGGCGCCGTTGAGCAGGGACTCCAGGAATTCGATCAGCGGCGGGTACACCAGCTCGTAGCCCCAGGACTGGTACAGGTCCAGAGCCCGGCGGCGCAGTTGTTCGATGGCCCGGGCGCGTTCGGGAAGCACTTCCTCGACGCCGTCGGGCAACAACCACTGTTCTTCCTGATTCATCTTACGATCCCGAGGGTATTCAATCGACACAGGGGTCCAACGGAGGGCCGGCAGAGGTGGCGGCCACAAAAAAACCGGGCCTCGTGACCCGGTTGATGGATTCTAACACGTCCCCCGAGGGGCAGATACCCGCCGCCCGGCGGCGGGCACCCGGCGTTCAGCGGCCGCGGTTCTGCTTCATGTACTGGAAGAACTCGCTGTCCGGAGAGAGGATCAGCACGTCTTCCTTGGAATCGAAGCTGTCCCGATACGCCTGCAGGCTGCGGTAGAAGCGGAAGAACTCCTCGTCCTTGCCATAGGCGTCGGCGTAGATCGAGGTGGCGCGGGCGTCACCGGCACCACGCAGGCGCTGGGCTTCCTCGTAGGCCTGAGCCACGATCTGCGTACGCTGGCGGTCGGCGGCGGCGCGGATGCGCTCGGCGTCCTCACGGCCCCGGGCCCGGTGCTCGGCGGCGTCACGGGCACGCTCGGCGCGCATCCGGTCGAACACCCGGCCACGCACCTGATCCGGCCAGTCCACCTGCTTGACGCGCACGTCGACCACTTCGATGCCCAGATCCTCCAGGGTGGCGGCGTTCACTTCCTGGGCCACGGAGTTCATCAGCTTCTCGCGCTGATCGGTCTCGTCGCCCAGTGACGACGCCGCCGTGTCGGTGGACTCTCCACCGTCGTCGGCGGCCTCCGCCTCAGCCTCGGCCTCAGCGTCCGCCTCCACTTCGGAGGTGGTTTTCGGCTCGCCGTCGCCACCGCTGAGCAGGTCCGCGGTGGGATCCAGGGCGTCGTCGGGCAAAGCCCCGCCCTGGCCGGCCACCACTTCCTGCACGGTACGATTGGCGAACTGGTTACGCAGCGCCTCGTTGACACGCGGATCGAGCAGCTCCCGGGCGCGGCGCTCCATGGCCAGGCCGTCGTTGACGCCGGCGCCGACACTGACGATGTAGCGCTGCACGTCGGCGATGCGCCAGGTCACGAAGGCGTCCACGTTGAGCAGTTTCTTCTCGGCGGTCAGAAACGACTGGGTGGGCACGTCGTGGGTGAGCAGACGGCCGTCCACACGCACCACGTCGTCGATCAACGGCACCTTCGGGTAAATACCCGGTTCGATGTCCGCTTTTTCCACCCGCGCGAATCGCTTCAGCACGGCCTTTTCGGTTTCGTTGACGATGTAAAAAGAGTCCAGAGCCAGCAGCAACAGCACGCCCACTGCCACCAGCATCAGCCAGCTACGTGTGCCCATCAGCGAATCTCCGTGCGGTTGCTTTGGTACAGACTGCGCGAGCCGGAACGGCCACTGCCGCCGTCATCGGCGCCGGCGCTCGAGGTGGTCGACGACGAGGAGCCGCCGGAACCGCTGCCGCGGTTCGAGGCGCCGCTGTCGCCGGACACCGGCTGCTTGCCTTTGAACATCTGGTCCAGAGGCAGATACATCAGGCTGTCACTGCCCTGCGCGTCCAGCAATACCTTGCTGGAGTTGCTGAACACCTCGGTGAGGCTGTCCAGGTAGAGACGCTGACGGGTCACTTCCGGTGCCTTGCGGTATTCCGCCACCAGGTCGGTGAAGCGGGCCGCGTCACCCTCGGCTTCGGCCACCACGCGGACCTTGTAGGCTTCCGCTTCCTCGGTGATGCGCGCGGCCTGGCCGCGGGCTTCCGGAATCACCGAGTTGTAGTAGGCCTCGGCTTCTTTCTTGAAGCGGTCTTCGTCTTCCTTGGCCTTGGCCACGTCGTCGAAGGCGTCACGCACCGCTTCCGGCGCGGCGGTTTTGTCCAGCACCACCTGGTTGATCACCAGGCCGGTGTTGTAGCGGTCCAGATACTCCTGCAACCGCTCGCGCACCAGCAGACGGATGTCCTCGCGGCGGTCGCGCAGCACGTCGTCCATGGTCGAGCTGCCCACCACGTGGCGCAGCGCCGAGCTGGTGGCGTGCTGAAGGATGGTTTCCGGCGCGCCCACGCGCAGCAGGAACGCCTGGGGATCGAGTACCTTGTACTGGACTTCCAGGGTCACCGCGACAATGTTGGTGTCCTCGGTGAGCATTTCCTCGCTGATTTCGTAGCTGCGGTTCTGGCCCACGTCCACCGACATGCTTTGCTCGATGATCGGCGCGCGCCAGTTCAGGCCCGGGTCCACCATGCGGTTGAACTCACCGAAGCGCAGCACCACGCCGCGCTCACGCTGGTCCACCAGGTAAAAGCCCATCAGCACATAACCGACCACCAGCACCACCAGCGCCACCGCCAGCAGGCCGCCGGGGAAGCCGCCGGACGACTTGTTGCCGCCGCCACCGCCGCCGCCTTTGCCGCCGAACAGGTTGTTGATGCGGTCCTTAAGGTTTTTCAGCGCTTCATCAAGATCGGGCGGTCGCTGATCGCCACCGCCGCCGCCCCCGCCCCAGGGGTCCCTGGGTTTGTTTCCGCCGGGTTCATTCCAGGCCATTGAATTCTCCGTTATCCCGCTCTGTGCGAGCGTTCAGGATTGTAGGAAGGGGTATCCGTCTCTGCAACCGAAGGGTCATGAACACGGACCTGTTCTTCACGCAGGCCGGCTTCGCGCAGCAGACGTTCGAAGTGCACCCGATTGACATGTACCCGCAGCAGCATGCCGCCGTCGGTGGCCGCCTGTTCCTCGCGCACCTCGCCGGCCTCATGGAGGCGCGACCGCAACCGGCCGGCCTCCGGAGGCAACCGCAACCAGCGGTCCACCCAGCGGTCCGCCAGCCGCTCGGCGATCGCCTGATGCAACAGGTCGAAGCCCTCGCCGGTGCGCGCCGACAACCAGACACGCCAGGGCAGCCCCTGTTCATCGCGTTCCAGGTGCGGCGACGCGTCTTCCAGGGCGTCCACCTTATTGTAAACATGCAGCACGGGCACGGTATCCGCGCCGATTTCTTCCAGGACTTCGTTCACCGCGGCCACGTTGGCGTCGCTCTCTTCGACACTACTGTCTGTCACATGCAGCAGCAAGGACGCGTTAACGGTCTCCTCGAGGGTGGCGCGGAACGCCTGCACCAGCCGGTGTGGCAGGTGGCGGATAAAGCCCACCGTGTCGGCCAGAATCGCCGGCCCCACCCCGGGCACCCGCACCTTGCGCAGGGTCGGGTCCAGGGTGGCGAACAGCTTGTCGGCCACGTAGACATCGCCGGTGGTGAGCGCGTTGAACAGCGTCGACTTGCCGGCGTTGGTGTACCCCACCAGCGAGATCAGCGGGGTTTCCGAACGGTCCCGGGCGCGCCGGCCCTGGGCGCGCTGCTTGCGCACCTTGTCCAGCCGCGCCTGGATCGAGCGGATACGCTCGCGCAGCAGGCGGCGGTCGGTTTCCAGCTGGGTCTCACCCGGGCCGCGCAGGCCGATGCCGCCCTTCTGGCGCTCCAGGTGGGTCCAGCCCCGCACCAGCCGGGTGGAGAGATGCTGCAATTGCGCCAGCTCCACCTGCAGACGGCCTTCGTGGGTACGCGCCCGTTGGGCGAAAATATCCAGAATCAGACCGGTGCGGTCGAGCACGCGGCATTTCACCGCGCGCTCCAGGTTGCGTTCCTGGCCGGCGCTCAGGCCGTGGTTGAACAGCACCACGTCGGCCTGGTGCTCACGCACCAGGTCCGCCAGCTCCTCGGCCTTGCCGGAACCGATGAACAACGCCGGGTCGGGGCGGTCGCGCTTGCCCAGCAACTCCACCACCGGCTCCACCCCGGAGGAGGTCACCAGATGATGAAATTCGTCCAGGTCCTCGCGGCCCAGGGCGTCGGGCAGGTCGATATGCACCAGCACCGCTTTCTCACCGGCGCCGGTACGAACCTGTTCTGTACGATCGAATAGATCCATAGACCTCAATATAAAACAAAGCCACGCCGGACGGCGTGGCTTTGACGGGGGCGAAATCCGGGAATCGGCTTACTGATTGCCGAAGTCCTCGCCGGGGCCGTCGTTCTGCGGTGCCGCCGTGCCGGCCATGGCCGGGTTGCCGCCGGTGCCCGCGGCACGCGGATTACGGGCCGGAACCACGGTGGAAATAGCGTGCTTGTAGACCATCTGGCTGACGGCGTTCTTCAACAGCACCACGTACTGGTCGAAGGACTCAATCTGTCCCTGCAACTTTATGCCGTTCACCAGAAAGATCGAAACCGGGATGCGCTCCTTTCTCAGGGCATTGAGAAAAGGGTCTTGTAGCGAGTGCCCTTTTGACATGGCAAATCTCCTTAAGAGTCATAAAAAGTGGGTGCCCAAACAGTGCGGGCAATTATCAGCGCTAACGTCCGGGCCACGTGCCGCCGGCCATCCATGCCGGTCGGTCCTGGGGCCATGGGACTTCTATGGCAGCCTTCCCGAGGAAAAGTTTCCGACCCCACCATCCGAAAGCCCTGTTAACTCGTTGTTCTTTTATGGGGCTTGGTCCCAATAAAACAAGCCTTAAAAAAACAGTCCGCGAGTCAACTAAACACGGTTTTACAAACCCCTGCAAGCCGCTCTTTACAGGCGATGCGACCCTCGTCACGGGTGTTGTCGTAGGTTTCCACTCCAGGCCATTTACGCAGCCAGGTGAGCTGCCGTTTGGCCAACTGCCGTGTGGCAATAATACCCTTTTCCACCATGGTAGGGTAATCCCAATCGCCCTCCAGATAGCGCCACACCTGGCGATATCCCACCGCCTTGAGCGCCGGCAGCTCCGCGTGCAGGTCGCCGCGCCGGCGCAAGGCCGCCACCTCCTCCACCAGCCCGGCTTCCAGCATGGCCATGAAGCGGTGTTCGATGCGCCGGTGCAGCTCCGGGCGCGGCGGCACCACCGCCAGGCTCAGCACCGGCCGGTCCAGGCCCGGGAAGCGGAAAAAGCCGTCCCCCAGGGGCGTGGCGGCGGTGTCGTGCTCGCCGTGAAAGGCGCTCAACGGCCGGCCGGTAAGGCGAAACACCTCCAGGGCGCGCTGCAGCCGCTGGCCGTCCGTGGGCTTGAGACGGTCGGCACTGGGCGGGTCCACCCGGGCCAGCTCGCGGTGCACCGCCGGCCAGCCTTCCCGCTCCGCCAGGGCGGCGATTTCCGCGCGCACCGCCGGGTCGGCCTCGGGCAACGGCGCCAGGCCTTCCACCAGCGCCTTGAAGTAGAGCATGGTGCCGCCCACCAGCAGCGGAATGCGGCCGGCGGCGCTGATCGCCTCGATTTCCGCCAGGGCGTCGGCGCGGAAATCCGCCGCCGAATAGGGCCGGGCCGGGTCGCGGAACCCCATCAGCCGGTGCGGCGCCCGCGCCAGCTCCGCCGCCGAGGGCCGCGCCGCGCCGATGTCCAGCCCCTGGTAGACCAGCGCCGAATCCACGTTGATCAGTTCCACGGGCAGGGTTTCGGCGGCCTGGATCGCCAGCTCGGTCTTGCCGGCCCCGGTGGGGCCCATCAGGAGGATAATCGGGTCGGGCACGCTACTGCCCCCGCATGAAGAGCCGGTCCAGCTCCTTGACGCTCATCTGGGTCCAGGTGGGGCGCCCGTGGTTGCACTGCCCGGAGCGCTCGGTGGCCTCCATGTCGCGCAACAGGGCGTTCATCTCCGGCACGGTCAGGCGCCGGTTGGCGCGCACGCTGCCGTGGCAGGCCATGGACGAGAGCAGCGCGTCCAGCTGCTGCTCGATGCGCTCGCTGCTGCCGTGGGCGAGCAGATCGCTGAGCACGTCCCGGACCAGCGTCTCGCTGTCCGCGTTGCGCAGCAGCGCCGGCACCTCGCGCACCACCAGGGTTTCCGGGCCGGCCCGTTCGACCATAAAACCCAGACGCTGGAACACCTGGGGCTGCTGCTCGGCGAAATCCGCCTCGCGGGACGACACCGCCATGGACACCGGCACCAGCAGCGGCTGGCTGCGCACTTTCTCCTCGGCCCAGTCCCGTTTCAGACGCTCGTAGGTGATCCGTTCGTGGGCGGCGTGCATGTCCACCAGCACCATGCCGTGTTCGTTCTCGGCGACGATGAAAATGCCGTGCAGCTGCGCCACCGCGTAACCCAGCGGCGGCGTGTGCGACGCCTCCGGGTCACCGCCGGGCGCGGGCGTGGCCGACACCATCTGCCCGTAGGCGCCGGCCTGGCGGGCGCCGTCGGCGATCGTGCCACCGCTGAACGCACTACCGTAGCCGCCGCCAAAAGACCGGCGCGGCCCCTCCGAGACGCCCGGCGCGCCACTGGCCGGGGTGCCCAGGGCCATATGGCCCTGGCTGGGCGCCGGGCCCTCTTCCATGGCCGGCGCGGTGTCGCCGGGGCGGCCCTCGCCGCTGTACTGACCCTCGCCGGGACGCACCTCGGCGATGGCCCGGTGCAGGCTGCGGAACAGGAAGTCGTGGACCATGCGCTGTTCGCGGAACCGCACCTCGTGCTTGGTGGGGTGCACGTTCACATCCACCAGCGCCGGGTCCACTTCGAAGAACAGCACATAGGCCGGGTGGCGGCCGTGGTAGAGCACGTCCGCGTAGGCCTGGCGCACCGCGTGGCTGACCACCTTGTCGCGGATCACCCGGCCGTTGACGTAGAAATACTGCAAATCCGCCTGGGACCGGGAGAAGGTGGGCAGGCCCATCCAGCCGTGCAGCCGCAGGCCGGCGTGCTCGATGTCCACGGTCAGCGCCTGATCCATGAAGGCACGGCCGCATAGCCGCGCCACCCGGGCGGCGCGCAGGGTCTCGTCGTCCCCGGGCGGCAACTGGTGGATCACTTTCTGGTTGTGGCTGAGGCGGAAGCCGGTCTGGAATTCGCTCAGGGCGACCCGCCGGAACACCTCTTCCAGGTGGTTGAATTCGGTTTTCTCGGTGCGCAGGAAACGGCGCCGGGCCGGCGTATTGAAGAACAGGTCGCGCATCGTCACGGTGCTGCCGCGCGGGTGCGCGGTGGGCGCCACGGACGGCGCCATGTCGCGCCCTTCCACGGTAACCTGCCAGCCCTCGGCCTGGTCGCCGCTGTTGCTGGCCAGGCTCAGCCGCGACACCGAACTGATCGCCGCCAGCGCCTCGCCCCGGAAACCGAGGGTGCCGATCGCCTCCAGGTCTTCGAGGCCGCGGATCTTGCTGGTGGCGTGGCGGGACAGGGCCAGCGGCAGGTCATCCTGGTCGATGCCGCTGCCGTCGTCGCGCACCCGGATCAGCTTGGTGCCGCCCTGCTCCACGTCCACGCTGATCTGGCGGGCGCCGGCGTCGAGCGCGTTTTCCAGCAACTCCTTAAGCACCGAGGCGGGGCGCTCCACCACCTCGCCGGCGGCGATCTGGTTGGCGAGCCGGGAATCCAGCCGATGAATCTTTGCCACAGGGAACTCTCTTTACTAAAACCGGGTTGTGCCGTCAGGACCGGGGAATGGTCAGGGTCTGGCCCACCATGATGCGGTCATCGCGAATATCATTGGCGGCGCGCAGGGCCTGCTCGGAGACCTGGTACTGGCGGGCGATGCCGGACAGGGTATCACCGGGCTGGATGCGATGCTGCTCGCCGTTCTCACGGCGCTGGGCGGCGAACCAGCTGCCCGGCGCCGGATGGGTGCGGAAATAGTGCTTCACGCCGTTGACGATGGAGCGCGCCAGCTTTTCCTGGTGGGCGCTGGAACTGAGATTGCGCGCCTCTTCCCGGTTGGAAATAAAGCCGGTTTCCACCAGCACGGAGACCATCTCCGGCTCCTTGAGCACCACGAAGGCGGCCTGCTCCACGGTCTTGCGGCCGCCGTGCAGCTTGGTGATCTGTCCCATTTCTTCGAGAATCTGGCGGCCCAGGTACAGGCTGTGGGCCATGGAGCCGCTCATGCGCATGTCCGCCAGCACATTGAGCAGGTTGGAATCGTCCTTCTCTTCCTCGTAGACCCCGGCCACTTTGTCCGACTCGTTGGCCATTTTCGCCACATAGGCGGCGCGGGCGCTAGTGGCGCCGCGATTGGAGAGGGCGAACACGCTGGCGCCGTGGGCGCGGGGGTCGGTGAAGGCGTCCGCGTGGATGGAAATAAACACATCCGCGTGGTTGTCCTGGCGCGCCACCCGGCGGCGTTCGGCCAGCGGCACGTAGTAGTCGCCGTCGCGGACCATCACCGCCTTCATGCCCGGCTCGCGGTCGATGCGCGCCTTCACCTTGCGGGCGATCTGCAGCACCACCTCTTTTTCCAGCAAATTGCCGGGGCCCAGGGCGCCCGGGTCCTCGCCGCCGTGGCCCGGGTCGATGGCGACGATCATCTGGCGCGGTTCGCCGCTGTCGGCCTCGGGTTCCTCGATGGTTTTCACCGGCTTCGGGTCGCTGTCGAACAGATCCACCACCAGCCGCCAGCTGTGCGGGTCCACCGGTTTCAGCAGGTTGGTGCGCGGGCGCACCGCGGCGCTGAGGTCGAACACCACCCGCGTCTTGTCCTCGTGCTTGCCGACGCGGATGTTCTCGATCGGGCTGTCCTTGTAATCCAGGGCGCTCACGTCGAAGGCCAGATCCGCGTCCATCAGATCCACCACCACCCGGTCCGGGTCGGCCAGTTTGTCCAGGGTATGCTCCACCGGCTCGGGCAGATCGAAGACGATACGGGTGTGGTCCGGGGCCCGGTGCAGGCGCACGGAATCCACGGTGATCGCCGCGCGGGCGCCGACCATCGCCAGCAGGCCGGCGATCAACACGGCCATCCTCAGTCCGTTGCGGCGCATCCTTCGGACACAGTTATCAGCCATCGGCCCATTCCAGCTTCGCATATCGTCCCTGTTTCTCCACGGCCAGGGTAACGGTGAGGTCCGGCGGCGGAATAACCCCGCTTCCACGTTCAGGCCACTCCAGCACGCACAGTGCATGACCGTCAAAGTAGTCGCGAATGCCGATCATCTCCAGTTCCTCGGGGTCCCCGAGCCGATATAAATCAAAATGATAGATATGGACGCCGGCCACGTCATAGGGTTCCACCAGGGTGTACGTCGGGCTCTTCACCGAACCGGCGTGGCCGAGCGCGCGCAGCAGGCCGCGCACCAGCGTGGTCTTGCCGGCGCCCAGGTCGCCGCGCAGATACACACACTGGCCGGCGCCCAGGCGCGACGCCAGCGCCGCGCCCAGATCCAGCGTGGCCTGCTCGTCGGCGAGAAAATGCTGTTCGTTCATCTAACGCTCGTCGTCTCCGTTCAGCACCGGCCGCAGCGCGGCCAGCAGGTCGGTGGCCAGCAAACCCCGCTCGCCGTCCGCGGCGGCGGCCCGGTCGGCGGCGCGGGCGTGGGCCATGGCGCCCAGCGCCGCCGCTTGATAGCCGGGCAGGCCCTGGGCGTGCAGAGCGGCGATCACCCCGGTGAGCACGTCGCCCATGCCGCCGGTGGCCATACCGGGGTTACCGTCGCTGATCAGCGCGGTGCCGCCGTCACCGCGCACCAGGGTGCCCAGCCCCTTGAGCAGCACGGTGCCGCCGTAACGGGCGGCCAGGCTTTCCAGCGCCGCGAACCGGTCCGCCTGGACGCTGGCGCCATCGCTGCCCAGGAGCCGGCCCGCCTCGCCGGGGTGCGGCGTGAGGATCCAGTTGTCGCGGGCGTCGGCGTCCATCTCCACCAGCAGGTTGAGGCCGTCCGCGTCGATCACCAGCGGCAGACCGCTTTCCAGCACTTCCTCCAGCAGCACCCGGCCCCAGGGGCCGGCGCCCAGGCCCGGGCCCACCGCCACCACCGACGCTTTTTCCAGCAGCGGCCGCAGCGATTCGGCGCCGTCCACGCCGCGCACCATGATCTCCGGCTGGCGGGCGAGCACCGCCGGGGCGTGCTCCGGCCGCGTGGCCAGGC
>Ga0208300_100422_pt1 | contig 31595 bp, 26 predicted proteins | sample 23_taG_FD_184096 | JGI IMG/M metagenome (GOLD analysis project Ga0208300, IMG submission 184096) | Marine viral communities from Cariaco Basin, Caribbean Sea - 23_WHOI_OMZ (SPAdes) (version 2) | ecosystem: Environmental > Aquatic > Marine > Oceanic | place: Caribbean Sea: Cariaco Basin...
GGTGATAACGTTGAGATGGGCGTAGAGCTTATCCACCCAATCGCTATGGACAAAGGTCTTCGCTTCGCTATTCGTGAAGGCGGCCGTACTGTAGGCGCTGGTGTTGTTGCTAACGTATTGAACTAATCCTTAAGTCTCAGCAATGAGCTTATGAATTAGTCATAAAAAAGGCCATCCTATCTAGGGTGGCTTTTTTTTGTGATAAAGAATAAATAATGTATTCACTTACTTATATAATCTAAGTACAACCAAATGATGAGACTGATTAAATGATAAGTATAAAAGGAACGTCATGTTTGCGATAGAAGTATTACCAATGAATACAGCAGATTTCGAACACGTCATTCAAACTGTCGCTAGTATAGAAGCGATGGTGCAACCAGATGATGCTTGGAATCAGAAAACATTGGCTGAATTGCTTGAACAAGACAGTATTCGTCTGCTGATTGCTTACGATCAAGCCAAAGAAGAGAGTACTTCTTACCGTGAGATAGTTGGCTATTGCTTATATCAAACGACTTTTGAGCAAGCAGAGGTGTTGCGTATCGGAACTGATCCAGAGCACCAACGACAAGGTATTGCTTCGCAGGTATTGAATAGGCTGCATGAGATGTTACAGCTTAATCAAGTAGAGAGTCTTTTGTTGGAAGTACGTGCAGACAATACGGCGGCGATAGCGTTATACGAGCAACAAGCGTTTAGCGTCATTCATAGACGCAAAGGCTATTATAGAATGCCACATAAACCAGCAGTCGATGCATTGATCATGCAGCATAACTATATTTAATGAAGTGAGTAAAGCTTAATGAAAAGTAAGCGGCGATAATAAAAGTAGCTACAACAGCTACGATATAAAAGCAGAATTAACTAAGATTTAAACTTTATTGCAAAGGAATTTTCTTTTTACAGACTTCTACATCAAGCTGATAATCACTATCTGCTTTCATTCGACCTAAAATATCCAAGCGTTCGCTCAGTAGCTCCACCATTATGCTGATATTGGCTTGTTGTTTTTTGACTTGTTCTAATTTTTGCTGAGTGAGTATGAGCTGCGAATCAATATCCAAGTGACCATCATAATAATCATTTAAGCTGTTTTTGATTTCAGTAAGGGTGAAGCCAATAGCTTGCGCACTTTTGATCAGCTCTATGCGTTCGATACATTCTGGATGAAATTCGGTATATAAACGTGAGCCTGCCTGACGCTTGCGAGATTTTAGCAAGCCTAATTGCTCGTAATGGCGAACCGTATCTTTGGTCGTATTGGCTTTTGCTGCTAGCTCACCAATCAATAGAAACGATGTATCAAGTGCCATAATAACCTCTTATTTTTTCGCTATGATAATCATAACTCTAGTTGCCACGGCGATTCGCTATCCAGTAGCGATACGGCTAAGGGTTTATGAGAGTGCTTGTGCCATGGCACAGACTGGCTGCCAATCAGGTTGTCTAACTGAGCTAGGAAATCAGCACGTGGTAAAGTAGTGGCACCTAAGCTCATTAAATGATCATTCGGTAGCTGACAGTCGACGAGTGCGACATCACTTTGCTCACATAAGCGCATCAGACCCCAAAACGCTAGCTTTGACGCATTAGATGCTCGATGAAACATTGATTCACCAAAATAGATGCCGTTTATTTTTAACCCGTATAATCCGCCAATCAGTTGACCTGCTTCGTCCCAAACTTCAATGCTATGAGCAAAGCCTTGCGCATGCAATTTGGTATAAGCTTCGATCATCTCATCATGAATCCAAGTATGCTCACCTTCGGGCTGATTGTCATTAAGGCTATCGCTACGTGGTAAGCTACAGGAATGTATGACATCTTCAAAAGCTTGATTAAGCGTCACTTGCCAACGTTCGCGATTTGCTTGCTTACGTAGAGACTTACTCGGTTGATAGGCAGATGGGATGATCACACAACGCGGCTCGGGACACCACCAAGCAATAGGCTCATCTTCGTTAAACCAAGGAAACAGCCCTTGAGCATAGGCTGATATCAGCGTTTCGGGTGCCAGATCACCGCCCATAGCGACGATGCCAATGCCATCAGGATCGATAGAAATGGGATCAGGAAAGTCATAACGCCCAAGACTTTTTAAAGTCTCAGGCGTGATGTGTTTATCGTGCTGTTGAGTAAAGTTGCCCATTTAGGCTTCTTTATCTGCAGTTAAGGTTGAATCGTAAGTGTGATCACGAGCGACGGTTTCGCCCAGTGCATCCAAGTACTTTTCAGCATCCAGCGCAGCCATACAGCCTGTACCAGCAGAAGTGATGGCTTGACGGTAGACGTGATCGGCTACGTCACCTGCGGCAAACACACCTTCGATACTGGTCTGAGTGGCATTACCATTCAAGCCACTATTAACGATCAGGTAGCCATCCTTCATGTCTAATTGACCTTTGAACAAGTCAGTGTTTGGCTTATGACCAATAGCGACAAACATACCCATTGTATCTAATTGTTTGGTGCTGCCATCAATCATCGATTCGATGACGACGCCATTGACGCCCATATCATCACCGACCACTTCTTTTACTTGATGGTTCCATTCGATTTTGACATTACCATTTTTAGCTTTTTCAAATAGCTTGTCTTGCAGAATTTTTTCAGAGCGTAGGCTGTCACGGCGATGCACTAAGGTCACTTCAGACGCAATATTAGATAAGTACAAAGCTTCCTCAACCGCTGTATTACCACCACCAATTACCGCAACTTTTTGGTTTTTATAAAAGAAACCATCACAAGTGGCGCAGGCTGATACACCAAGCCCTCTGAACTTAGTCTCTGATTCTAGTCCTAAGTACTGTGCAGATGCACCAGTTGAGATAATGAGCGCATCACAAGTATAGCTACCGTTGTTACCTGTCAATTGAAAAGGACGCTCGTTTAGGTTTACTTCGTTGATATGATCGTAGACCAGTTCAGTACCGAAACGTTCAGCATGTGCTTTCATACGTTCCATCAATGCAGGACCTGTCAAATCATGCGCATCGCCTGGCCAGTTGTCGACTTCGGTAGTGGTGGTTAATTGTCCACCGACTTCCATACCAGTAACCATAACTGGCTTAAGGTTAGCGCGTGCTGCATAGACTGCGGCAGAGTAGCCAGCAGGGCCTGAGCCTAAAATAATGAGCTTTTCGTGACGTGGAGCAGTAGTGTCAGTTGCCATGAGTTGTTCCTTGCTAAATATACGAATTAAAAATGTAAGTTATAAATATAATAAAAGAGGAATATCAAAAATGACTACGAATATGCTTCTTCTAATTGCTGTGTGATAATAACATAAGGGCACAGCGCACAAAGTGCAAGTTTGCTAAAACAAACACAGGTATCATTAGAATCAAAGAATAAATAACTTTGGAACATAAGTGCGAAAACAAAGACTATTTTATAGAATTTAGGCAATACAGTTAGCCAAGTGGTGCCACTCGTGTTTCGCTAACCAGCTGTTTTCTTACGTAAAGTGTCTACTGATTTACTTTCTTACACGCTTTCTTGATAAGACTGTCGCCACTGCACCTATGTATTTGTTATTATAAGAAGTTATGCCAAGTGTAGTAGGAGCCAAGCGATAACGGTTGTTTAAAGGCTCTACAATCGGCACATGCCAAACAAACACTTCGCTCGGTACATTTATGTCAACACTTTATGTCAACACTTTATGTCAACACTTTATGTCAGCATGATTAGGCTTAGTCATGCATTGGCGACCATTTAGTATTAATAACAAGGCAGATCTTACGTGATATCAGCACCGCTTATTGAGTATTTAAAAAAGGGAATGTTTACCCTCCTTGGGTTAATACTGGCCGTTTATCTGTTTGTCATTTTGATGACTTACACAGGCAACGATCCTAGCTGGTCGCACATTAGTAGTGACATGACCACGATTAATAATATGGGCGGCGAGGCAGGTGCATGGTTATCCGATTTGCTTTACAGCTTTTTTGGGTTTGGTGCTTGGTGGTTTTTGGCATTCGTGGTTTATGAATCTATCCTAATTTGGTGGGAAAACAAGCCAACGTTTTGGCTCATGCGATTGGTCGCTTATGTGTTTTTGCTATTAAGTGCTAGCGCATTATTTGCACAATTGGTCTCTCTAGTTCAGCAAGTCACAAACCCTGACGCAATCGGCCTCGAAGGTGTCGCTGGTGGTATCATTGGGCTAGAGTTACAGGCGCGTTTGGCACAGCTGCTATCCCAGTGGGGGAGTGTGGTTTTCTTAGCAGTATTCGTTGTGATTACCGCTACGTTTGCCTTTAATATCCATTGGATGACGATATATCAAAAGGTCCGTGCACTATCATGGCTTGGTTCAGGTGTAAAAAGTCAGGATGCTATTGAAGCTACTGAACCGAGTAGTACATCACAAGATGATACCCAGAACTTAGGTGAGTCGGTAAATAAAAAAGTAGAGCATGAGCAGCTGCCACTTGAGTTACAGTCTGCGGAAAATACTAGCGGTACTCAAGACGTCAGCAGCAGTGGACGTTTCGGTAGTGTATTGTCAGACTTTTTGGCAACATCAGGGTTGGCAGATAGTGTCAAAGCCTCCGTTATCGCAGCAAAAGCAGCGGCGACACCTAATAGTTCAAGAGGTGAGCAGGCAAATACCGATATAGGCTCGATTAATAACTCTACTGATAATACGTTTAATAGTACAGTCCAGCCATTAGCCTCAAACTTGACTGCACCTGTTACTCGCAAAGTTGAGCCAAGCTTTGCGTGGAATGATGCCAGTACGGTCGATGATTTACTTGCAAGTGAGCAGATGGCTTACAGTGCTAATGGCATGGACAGCTCGGCTATGCCTGTACCCAACTATTCCCAAACGGGTACTAGTACCACGGCATCGTTAGAGAAGGCAGTGCCTGCTACTGTGACCACTACAACGATGGAAGCGGTTGCTCAACCAGATATACATGATAAAGAATCACTAGCTCAGTCATTACTTGATGAGTCAGTGCACAGCGATTTGGTCAGTCAGCCACTCATTGAACCTGCTGAGACTAAAATCTCTACGACACATGAGACTGCGGAAGTAGATAAGTTAGCAGAAGCATGGTTGGCAGAGCATGCTGATATATCAGAACCTGCGGAATCTGTTGTAGAAACGTATGAAGACTCTAAGCCTGTTCAGGAAACCGTAGCAGCTGAGCCAATAGTACAAGAGAAGACACCAGAACCTATCGTAGAAGAGCCTATTAGTTTTGTACAGGATTCAGCCAATCAACTGTCTGATACGCCTGTAGAGTTGCCACAGACTAATAAGGCGTCAATAGTCTCTGAGCTTGAAGTTGCTCCAGTAACAGTAAAGACTGAGCCTGCATTGCCAGACGCTTCAGACGTTTCAGATATGACACCAACCAATACGCCTCCTGCTAATCCAAAAGCAGCGCCAACGGTGGAAGTAACTAGCCCAGTCTCAAATGTACAGCCTGAGCCTAAAACGCCCGCGAAACCATCTGTTAGTTTTGCTGTCCCAGAGGGCGATAGCAGCAACCATATCACTGATATGATGCCAGAGGATGACAGTGATGACGACATTAATGTACCGGTCATGCCGCATATTAGTGATGACGCAGCCTTCAGTCAAAAGTCACGCTCGATGCAAACGGCAGCTTATCGCAGCAGCCTGATGCCTATTCCAGAAGTGTCTATATTGGATAAGCCTGATCCTGACCGCAAGCCTAGCTACACTGTGGCTGAGCTTGAAAAACTGTCTGAGTTGTTAGAAATTAAGCTACAAGAATTTAATGTAAAGGCTTCTGTGGTTAATGCTATTCCTGGCCCTGTTGTCACCCGTTTTGAAGTAGAGCTGGCTGCTGGGGTGAAGGCTAGTAAAGTCACAGGTATCTCGCGTGATTTAGCGCGTTCACTATCGATGGCCTCTTTGCGTGTGGTCGAAGTGATTCCGGGTAAACCGTACATCGGTATCGAAGTACCTAACAAGAAACGTGAAATGGTACGCTTGATTGAATTGCTCAACACCGAAACGTTCAAAGACCCGAAAGCGCAGATTAGCATGGCGATGGGCAAAGACATCGGTGGTAACCCAATCATTACCGATCTTGCACGTGCGCCGCATATGCTAGTCGCTGGTACCACAGGCTCTGGTAAATCAGTATTGGTCAACTCAATGCTACTATCGATGCTACTCAAATATACACCCAATGAGCTGCGTCTTATCTTGATTGATCCAAAGCAGCTTGAGCTTGCTAACTATAATGATATTCCGCATTTGCTAACGCCAGTAGTCACAGATATGACGGAAGCGGCTAGTAGCTTGTCATGGTGTGTGGCCGAGATGGAACGTCGCTATCAGCTAATGAGTTTGCTAAAGGTTCGTAAGCTCAATGAGTTCAACAAGAAAGTCATCGCAGCGGAGAAATCAGGCAATCCTATGCTCGATCCTCTATGGCGTCCAAATGACAGCGTAAGTATTAGCCAAGCACCCAAGCTAAAAACACTACCTATGATTGTCATTGTCGCGGATGAGTTCGCCGATATGATTATGCAGGTCGGTAAACAAGCCGAAGAGCTCATCACACGCTTAGCGCAAAAATCACGAGCTGCTGGTATTCACTTAATGCTTGCAACTCAGCGCCCGTCAGTCGATGTCATTACAGGTCTGATTAAAGCCAACATTCCAGTGCGTGCGGCACTACGAGTCAACTCAAAAGTCGATTCACGTACGATTTTGGATAGTGGCGGTGCTGAGGACATGCTGGGTAACGGCGATATGTTGTTCTTAGGGCCAGGACAAATCGAGCCGGATCGTGTACATGGTGCTTATGTCAGTGACGAAGAAGTTAACCGTGTCTGTGATGCGTGGCGTGAGCGCGGTGTCCCTGATTATATTGATAATATGGCAGGCAACTTTGAATTATCTAGCCCAGGCGGTGGTAGTACAGCCAATGCCTCTGGTGAAGATGATGATTTATATAATGATGCTGTGGCCTTTATCATGGAAACACGTAAAGTTTCTGCTTCAAGCATTCAGCGTAAATTCAGCATCGGCTACAACCGTGCTGCGCGTATTGTCGACTCTATGGAAGAAGCTGGATTGGTCAGCTCGATGGGCAAAAGTGGCAAACGTGAACTATTAATGTAGGATTAATTCTTAAGCTGATAACGAAAAAGCGAGTCATGACAATGGCTCGTTTTTTTGCTTTAAATTAAGATGACGATATGTATGTACTCTTCTAGCTGTTTATTAAACTGATATACTTTATATTAAAACAAGTATCGAGCTTCACTTATTAGAAGTGCTGTACGGTGCAGTGTATAAATATTAAGAGATCTATATTTTATCGATACATTAGAGAGCAAAAGAAGCTTATGTTTCATTTCGATTTAATAGCATGTTATTTAGGTATTTTTTTAAGTGGCCTTCTACTATTTTTAATGGTGTTAGGCTTTATTCTTGATACTGTTTTTCTATTTTTTCCTAGAGTAAGATGTACAGTTGACAGCTATAGCATATACCCTATATTTCCTCAAGAATCAGAAAAAGACATACAGCTATATAATCTGAAAATCAACTATAAATATAGTTATAAAGGCATTGTACAAAGGTCTAGCAAACTGAATCATTACAATTCTTTCGAGAGAAGCACTCCTATAGAAGTTGAAAATGCTTTGAAATGTTACTTTGTTAATTACAAAGAAATCTATGCTTATGTTTGTCCATTTATAAATAACTATGCTGTGTTATTCCCATTAAAATTCCATTTAGTAAAAAATGGAGCTATCTTTATCTCATGTTTGCTAGCATTTTTGACATTTGGTTATTTTATAAGTTTTTGATAGAAACTTAATATCTAGTGGTAAATATATCAATTTTAAAAAGCAATCACTCCAAAATTTACGACGGTTACTCTCCAAGGAAGGTTAGTTATGTTTAAAGAATATACACAATATGATGGGCTAGCCTTAGCGGCATTGGTCAACTCAGGCGAGGTTAGTGCGAAAGAATTGCTAGACGCTGCTGTCCATCAAGCCAATCAAATCAACCCTAAGCTAAATGCCATTGTGCATCGTTTTGATGAGCGTGCTTACAATGCTGCGCAGGCGGGTTTGCCTTCAGGTGTATTTACTGGGGTGCCATATTTACTAAAAGATTTGTCATTTAGCTTTGCCGACGAGCCCATTACGATGGGCAGTCGCAGCGTCAATATCATTTCAGAAAAAGACAGCGAAATCGTCAAGCGGATGAAAGCGACAGGCGTTAATACCTTTGGCAAGACTAATACGCCTGAGTTTGGTTTGATTATCACCACTGAGCCAAAAGCGCATGGCGCTACTCACAATCCTTTTAAAAAAGGCTATAGCTCTGGCGGCTCGTCAGGGGGCAGTGCAGCAGCAGTTGCGAGCGGTATTGTACCGATGGCAGGCGGCGGTGATGGTGGCGGCTCGATACGTTTTCCATCTGCTTGGTGCGGTACGTTTGGGTTAAAGCCAAGCCGCGGACGTAATCCAATGGGCCCTAATCTTGGTGAAGGCTGGGAGGGTGCAGTGGCTGACCACGTGATTACGCATTCAGTACGCGATAGTGCAGCGATGCTAGATGCCACTAGCGGAGCAGAGATTGGCGCCCCTTATGTTATTGCTCCGCCAGATGGCACGTTTCTGCAAGCGGCGATGCGTGCACCGCGAAAGCTAAAAATCGCTTTGCATCAGCAGCCATTGATAGCCAATACGACAGTGGACAAAGAGGTGCTGGCGGTACTTGAGCAAACGGCTAAGCAACTAGAGTCTATGGGTCATGAAGTAGTACCAGCCGAGCCAAACATCAATATCGAGCAGTTTTGGCATGACTTTATCGTTGTGGTCTGTGCGCATACGGCATTTACAATTGATAACATCGAGCGTGAGTTTGGTGCTGATCATATTAAAAACCTAGAGCCACAAACCTATAATATGGCACTGCTTGGGCGTTCGCTATCAGCGGTTGATTTGGCACATGCCAAACATGGCTGGCATCATAGCCAATATCAGACGGGTCTATTACTAGAAGACTACGATATGATTTTGTGTCCGACTGTACCCACGCCTGCGGTAAAGCATGGTGTACTACCGCCGAGTCGTATGGATGAGATGATGATGCGTAGCGCCGAGGTGCTTAACAAGGGTTTTAATATGGGTAGATATGCCTTTAGCTCAGGCATGATAGAAAAGCTCAGTGCACCTGTATTAGGTAAAATGGGCTTTACGCTATTGGGTAATGTTACGGGGTTACCCGCGATGTCAGTACCCGTAGGTATGAGCAAAAAAGGCCTACCGATTGGCATGCAATTAATCGGGCGTATGAATGATGAAGCGACATTATTCAGTGTGGCGGGCGAGATGGAGCGCGCAGGTTTATTTACCAAACACGCTTTTGAGAAGTAGGATTGAATTCTATAGTTTGGATTGATAACACTCAATCAAAGCGATAGATGTCCATACCCAAACTATGATGGGCCATACTTTGATGAACGACAGAGACGCGCTGACCAGTACCTAATGCAAAAAATAACGGTAGCAAGTGCTCATCACTTGGATGAATGTCTTTGTAGTCTGGGTATTGCTGCCAATCGAGCGCCGTGGGAATGTCTATTTTAAGCTGCTGTAACAACCATTGTTTAAACGTTTTGGCTGTTTGATCGATGCTGTCAGCTTCCCAGCGCAATGCTTGCAAATTATGCGTAATATTACCTGAGCCAATGACGAGGATTTGCTCATCACGTAGGTGTGCCAACTGCGCGCCTAACTGATAGCAGGCGATACTGTCATAATGCTGCGGCAGTGATATCTGTACGATAGGCACATCGCCTTCTGGGTACAGGTGTCTGAGCGGCGCCCACACACCATGATCACAGGCACGTACTGGATTGACACTACAAGTGATACCACGTGCGGTCAGCTGCTGAGCAAGTGTCTCAGCCAGCGCTGGTTGGCCTATAGCAGGATACTGAATGTCGTAAAGTTCAGGCGAAAATCCTGAAAAGTCATGCCACGTCTTTGGCTGTGGATTACTACTAATCTCTAGCTTTGCTGACTGCCAATGCGCTGACATAATGACGATGGCACGTGGCTTAGGTAGGTTTTGACCAATACGTGCCAGTGCGCTGGTCGTCGCAGACTGCTCAATTGCAAGCGTAGGCGCGCCATGCGAGATAAAGAGCGCTGGTAGCTTAGATGTATTCTTCGCTACATCAGACGTATTTTCCCATGCGGCAGCCGCTGTGATAGGCGTCTGCACATTATGATGATCATCACGTTGATGAGAGGACTTAGAGGCGTTGGGTGTCGCACGTTTTGGATATTTCATGTTGCATTTATTAGGGCGTGCGTCAGTTTTTCAATCTATTTTAGGGTTGATGTTTTAAATCAAAAAATAGATTAGTATTTTATTTAATTACCACGGTGATAAGGGTGGTTATTGTTGATACTCATCGCGCGATACAATTGCTCCATAAGTACGACGCGAACTAGCGGATGCGGCAATGTCAGTGCTGATAGTGATAATTTTGCATCGGCCTTTGCCAATACTTCTGGCGAGACGCCGTCTGCACCGCCGATGACCAAGGCAATATCATCGCCTTGTAGCATGCCATCAGCGAGCTTATCAGCCAGTCCTTCGGTCGAAATCATCTTGCCTTTGACATCTAGCACCCATAATTGCTCGCGGCTTGATGCATTATGAGCGGCTAATATGGCTTGACCTTCTTGCTCACGGTACTGTGCCAAATTAGCATCTGAAGGATTTTTTGCCCGCTTGGCTGCCGTAATTTCGACAATTTCCGTGCTTAGCATCGGTTGAATGCGTTTGTAATATTCGTCAAAACCCGTCTGTACCCAACTAGGCATTTTATTGCCAACGGTCAAAATCCTTACTTTCATAATGCTTACCATCTCGATAATTGAATTCAAGCTTACTAGGGAGTGTTCTTGATAGTTGTATCGTTCGTTGTTTATTGTCTGCAATTTACATCAGAGGGTTAATCGTCTCTGATACGTTGCTACTTGCGCTTTGATCGTCCGCTTGGCTTGGCTTTGGAATGACAGTCAATTTTGCGTCAGACTCAAAGACAATGGCTTCGACATCATCAAAACTATTAATCCCTTCAGAACGCATTGCACACTCGATTTCTTGACGCGTCAAACGCTCATCGCGCATGGCATCTGGCAAAAACTGCCCTTGATAAAAAACGATACGCGGCTCTGATAAAATAAAGCTACTAAATTGCGGTGAAACAGCCGCATATTTGGTCACCACAAATTGCAATAGGTACAATACTAAAATAGACGAAACCCCTTCAACAAAGGGAATGTCTTTGAGCAGAATTGTACTAGCACCCAACGAGCCGATCATGACCGTCACGATCCAATCGAAGTTGTTGAGCTGTGACGTTGAGCGTTTGCCAGAGACTTTGGTGACTGTCACGATCAACACGTAAACCATAACAGTCGTCAAAACAATACGACCAAGCTTGTCTATATTGTCAAAAAAGATCATGTCCATAATGTTCGCTCCTATTATAAAGGTAAAACAAGTCATCGCTAAAATACTACTTACTAGGGCGCGTCTTACTTTGTCTCATTTTTAATACTATTCTTAAAATAATGACACGCTCTAAACTTAGCCTAACGGATTTTACGCATTAGCAGGGGAAAACTTTGTAGCACCTTGTAGATGATAGTTTGTACTTACGTTGATTTGCGTATAGGGTCTAATAATCGATTGATAGACCATAGACTGATTCGCGCACTGACTAGAGTAAGGACCAGCATCAGCATTAGTGATGAAAGTAGGGGCAGTGGACGCTGCATCGCCATCTCAAACAATACCTCACGGCTTATCGTATCAAACAGCCAAAACCAGATGGCTGAAAAATAAATGACCGTCAGCATCCAGACAATCACAACCCCACCAAACATCAATTTATTAATCTCATCTCGCGCTAATGCTCGCTTCTGATGTTTGATGAATTTACTGACAGCGATATAAGCACCCACGATAATAGAAACCACCATGACCAATTGCGGATTGAGCGCAAGTTTGGTCTGTATCATCATAAATATGGTACTGGCAAGCGTGTATCCAATCGCAAAAAAACCGACATATCGAGCCAGTTTAGGCTGCACTTGTATAAGCGTCTGGGGTTTGTTGAGACTGGTTGTCTGGCGTGACATAAGCTAACCTTTATAAAGGTAAAAAATAGAGTATGGATAATAAGTCGACTTAAAGCGTTGGAAATCAACGCTGTGCTGTCCAGTCAAGCATGGCATCTAACACAGGTCTTGCTGCATAAGGATTTAATGCTTGATCAGTATTGATTATGCCGACGACAACGTAATCCTGTCCTGACAGTCCTTTGACGTAACCTGCCATTGAGGTGACGTTATTTAACGTACCAGTTTTTATCCATGCGCGGCCAGTGGCTGTTGATTCAGGCAAGCGATCGCTATGGGCGGCAATAGTGCCACTAACCCCAGCGACCCCTAACGAATCGACATAGGCTTCAAAATTTGGTCGACTATAAGCATAAGTCAGTAGCTCACTTAGGTTGGCGGCAGTGATAGTACACTCACGGCAAAGTCCTGAGCCATTGGTCAAATGAGGCGGCGGCGTACTGAGATTGGTTTGCCACCATTGATTGATGGTTTGTAAGGCTGCAGGGTAATCTGTTGTAGCAGGTTTGCCAAACTGATATAAGCTATCCGCCTTTTTGCCACTAGATTTAACAGCCGCTACTTTATTATCCATCTCATTACTAGCTTTGACTTCATGACTACTTGGACTAGTCGCAGTTGTGCTAGCAGGTATTGTTTGAGTCAGCCTTCCTTTATCGTAAGCGCCTATAGATAGCGCCACTTGCTCAGCCATGACATTGTTTGAGAAGTGGTTAATGTCATGAATCTGCTCGGTTAAATTCAACGACGGATAGCTGACCATAGGTAGAGGCGACATCGCGATAGCCGTAAGCCCGTGCGCTCGTTTTGTTGTCTTGGTCACATCGTAAGAGGTTTCTTGCGAGATGACCTGCCCACTCAAAGTATTCCCCAACGCTTGCCATTTGGCAGCGATGACGTGTGCCGCAAACTCTTTGGCATTGGGATACGCCACATAAAAGATATGCTCGCCGCAGCTCTCTGGCAGACTGGCATTTAACACAAGCTGCGTGTTTTGCCACTGCGGCGCTAGGCTATAGCTTGCTTGCCCACAACTGGCTGCACGGGTATTGATTGTAGCAGGCAGCTGATAATTGGCTAACCGCGGCTTATAGGTCACGCTTGCCTGGCCATTATCCTGAGGGTAAGTTTTGATACCAATGGTGCTAAAGTTAACCAAAAACCCATCAGGACTAGCGTTATAAGGGCGTAGCGGTGAGTTATCAAAGGCGGCAGGATCTTTACTAACATTTTTAAAAACTGCGCTGTCGATGATGATGTCACCATCGATATGACGAATACCTGATGCTTGCACTTTATACAGCAACTGCTTCAGACGTTCGTGGGTCATTTTGGGGTCGCCACTTCCTTGAATAATCAAGTCACCATGTAGACGGTTGCCGATGATAAGGCCAGTATGATAAACCCGTGTATGCCACACAAAATCCGCTCCTAAAGTGTCCAAAGCGATAAAGCTAGGCACGAGTTTCATGGTGCTGGCAGGCGTCCGAGGGATGTCAGACTGGTGATCTAGCAAAGGCGAAAATGAAATCTTTATAGAGGTTTTATTATTGCTTGCCGTATCTTGGGCTTTGGCATTCTGATCAAGTTTATGCTGAGGTTGGTCAGGGATAACCGTTGGAATGCTCTCTACGCTCTGATAAGTATAAGGGTCATCAGTATAAGCATGTATTTTTTGCTCGTGCTTCTCAATGGTGCGCTGCTCTATGGTAATTAAGACGTTCTGGTGGCTCGGATCGCTGCTACTTGTATCCGTAGAGGCGTTCGTAACTGGATGCTCAGATACTATAGTAGTTGCAGATTGGCTGTCAGATTCATCATTATCAATGACTTGAATAGGAGTAGGCAGACGGCTGGCAGCCTTGTCACCCACAGGTGTAATCACGATGCTGATATCCGCTTCTGTTAGATCGGCACGTGCCAAGGCTTTTTGAATGGCTGCTGGCAACACGGCTTGTGCATGTATCGGTGCGACTATAACTGCTGCCAATAACGCTAACCTAGTTAGACGTTTACTAGGTTGGTTCAGCGGTCGCAAATGACGACAAAGCGTATCAATTTTGGTTGCAGCAGTAGAGTAATGACGGCGTTTAGAAGGGTATCGCATGAGCATCTTTCATCAGGTGGCAAAAACAGCCTATGGTAACATGAGTTGCTGTTTCCGCACACGATGTCAGCAGTACAATTTTAGCAATAACGACGCCCTTATTTAGATAACTAACGCTAACTATCGATTGAACTGAGAGCATGACTTGCTGCTAACGCACATGCAAAAAAGCCATCGCCGTCATGACAGCATCGTTATAAGCATCATGCGCGCCCAGTTCAGGAATGTTGTAATGGGCTAAGATACGATTTAGATGTTGAGCTTGTCCAGAAAGCCCTTGTGTGTGACCACTGATACGCCGACTGTACAGATGACGCAAATCTATGACTTCGTTTGGTAGCGAGGTTCCCATATAGCGTTTGACCAATGGATTTAAAAAAGCCATGTCTAGCTGTGTGCAGAATCCAACGATTGGTCGATTACCTATGAATGGTAGTAGTAGTGCCAACATGTCATCGTAACTCATGCCATGTTCAACATCGGCGGTACGCAAGCCATGAATGACAATAGTGTCGCGGTCTGGCATCACAGGAGGTCTGCAAACCAAATGCATGCCATTACCCGTGTCGATGGTATTGCCATTAATCTGTATCGCTGCTACAGACAGCAGGTGATGCTTCTTGGGGTTCAATCCTGTCATTTCGCAGTCAATCGCCACCCACTGCTCAGCCGAAGGTGTCGTAAACATTGAGGCCAACTCTGGACGCTGCAATTGCGTCTTTTGCCAAGCGCAAGATAACTGCTGTAACCAGCTCATATTGGTTGCTCATCCATATATGTTGTTTTTGTACTCATAAAATTTCTGTATTTATGAAGCCTCTATATTAAGACTGCCACATTTATACGATTTCTAACTGATAGTGTTGGCGCAATTGGTTTTTAAAGCTTTTGACCACGGCCAGACACTCTTTTAGTAGGTCACGCTCAAGCGCAGTCAAAGTCGTTGGATCCACTTGCCGTGCATGCTTATCGTCGGTTGAGAGCGCCACAGATAAGCGCTGCGCCATAAAAAACTCTAGCGCTTCTAGCAAAGTATCGGCGCGCTCTTGGGTCATAGCATCACCCTGTACCAGAGCCTTTAAACGCGCCTTGGTACTAGGCACATCGAGCACATTGTTTTCTAATGCTAAAGTGCGGATACCATGAACCAAGGGAAAGATACCGGCTTTTTTTAGGTCAATATCGGATGATGCTGATTTACCACCTAGTAAAGGTACAAACTTTTGCCACCATTGATTAACATCGCCAAACTGTAGCGCTGCCCGTGCAAACTGCCTGACAAACATAGGATCTGCCTGGCTATGAGCAAGCTTTAAATGCTGACGTACTTGAGTCAGCAGTGACTCATCGCCGCAGACGTATTCACCATCTAGTATCGCAGACAAGTAAATACCATGCATCGGGTCAGAGTTCCTAAACCATAGGTTAATTTGTGCAGTGAATTGCTTGAGCGGTTGTCGCCACATAGGATTGGTCATCATAATATTGCCATCACACAGTGGGTAGCCAAGCGTTGCTAAATGGGTATTAAAAGTATCAGAAAACTGTGCCAAATCAGAGTGTCTATAGCCATCACGAATGATGAGCGCATTGTCTTGATCGGTACGCATGATTTGCTCACCGCGCCCTTCTGAACCCATAACGATAAGGCAGGTATTGGCCATCACTTCATCAGGTACGATTAGCTGCCATAGCTTGGTAAATACCTGCGCATTTAGCGTCTGTACCATACGACTGATATTGCCGATTTTGACACCATTGTGATGCTGTGCTCGAATATAGCGGCCGATCAGCTCAACAGCGGTATCTAGGCTCGATAAGTCTTGTGCCTGTTCGATTTGAATACTAATAAGTTGTGAGTGATGGCCAATGTGAGCGAGCATATCGCTTTGCCCGAGTACTCCGACGACATCGCCACTCTTACCAATGACTGGCAGTCTATGAATACGATAGCGAGTCATGGTCAGCAGCGCATCGCCAATTTCATCACTGGCTTTGATGGTGCGCAGATTAAAGTTTGCATAGCGCTGGCAAGGAGTAGTGGCAGGATCTTGTTTATCGCTTACAGCGCGACAAATATCAGTATCGGTCAAAATCCCTAAGAGTAATCCTGTCTCATGTTGCGCTGTTTGTGAGCCATCTAAATCATCTAGTTGTAAGTCACCTAATTTACGTAGCGGTTTGACCAGAACATGTTTCAATCCAGCTTTGGTCATGATGCGGGCCGCTTCGTACAAGCTATCATTGGCATCGACGATATGGACTGGTAATAGATGAACATCTATCACTGGTTGCAGCATGATTTGCTGTACTTCTTGTTGGTTGGTATAGCTGGCAGGATCTAGCGTTTTGTTATGATGTCGTTGGCGCAATGCTTTTAATCGTTCAGGCAGTTTGTCTGATAGCATTTGGCGTACCAGATGATTTTGTGCACTGATTTTATCGATAGCATCACCAGCGACTTGGAGCAGTAACGTCTCTTCATTAGCTCGGAATTGATAGGGCTGTATGGACGTACTTTCAGGCTCTAGCTGATTATCCTTGGCAAGTGATTCAGGTAGGCGGCGGCTATCAAACCAATCATTATTATTCAGACCGTCAGCGTGATTGCTACCTACATAGGACGCGACAAACTCACCATCTAGTGATTGCTCGATTTGCCCTTTGATGACCACATACAGACATTGCAGTTCCTCTGCAGGCAAGCTTTCATTTTTGGCAAGGTAGCGTATCTGGGTGTTTTTTCTAATGCTTTGACGCTCGGCTAAGCTCAATACGTCAAAGGGCGGTTGGCTAAAATCAAGATGGGGCATGGCATCATCCTTGATGGCATATTTTCGGCAGAGACTTTACTATAGCATTAATAAAACAAAAAGCCTCCAATAACCCTATTTATATTGTGGTTATTGGAGGCTTTTTGCTACTGCGACATTTATTCCAGCTACATTAGATTTTTCTAATTAGCTTTAAGCACCTAATAGTTTGCGGATACGACTGATTGCTTCTCGGCTCTCATCGACACTGGCGACCAGAGCGATACGCACATAACCTTGTCCAGGGTTGTGACCATCAACTTCACGTGACAAATAGCGTCCTGCTAGTGCATGGATATTGGCTTGCTCATACAACGCTTTGACAAATATTTCATCATCACCGCCGAACTGCTCAGGCACTTTGACCCAGAAATAGAACCCAGCATCAGGCATGCGTAACTCTAGCAATTCCCCAAGCTCAGACATCCATAGGGCAAACTTTTCTTGATATAGCGCTCGATTATGAGCGACGTGTTTTTCGTCTTGCCACGCAGCGATAGAGGCCAGCTGATGAGGTATCGGCATCGCACAACCTTGGTAAGTACGATATTGCAAATAAGCCTGCAAAATTTTGGCATCACCAGCCACAAATCCAGAGCGCAAACCCGGTAAGTTTGAACGTTTAGATAAAGAGTGGAACACGATACAGTTTTTGAAATCACGGCGACCAAGGGCCGCACAGGCTTGAAGCAATCCAATCGGAGCTGTATCAAAATACAGTTCGCTATAACACTCGTCACTGGCAATAATAAAACCGTACTGATCTGATAGACGAATAAGGTATTCCCAATCATCCATCGTCATGACGGCGCCTGTTGGATTATTTGGACTACAGACAAACAATAGCTGCGTACGTGTCCAAACGTCTTTTGGCACCGCGCGATAGTCACCTTTATAGCCATTATCTGATGCACAAGGGACAAAGTAAGGCGTTGCCTGTGCCAGTATCGCCGCGCCTTCATATATCTGATAAAACGGGTTGGGCATGACGACTGTAGGCAATGTGTTAGACGCTAGAGAATTGCTCTCTGTGTCAGCTACATCATGATCAACGACCGCTTGTACAAAGCTAAAAATCGCTTCTCGTGTGCCCATTACTGGTAATACTTGAGTATTGGCATCGACGTGATTAAGAAAAAACCGCTTCTCTAACCAGTGGGCGATAGTTTGACGGAGCTCAAACATACCGTTTGTTGTTGGATAACGACTTATTTTGTCCAAGTTTTCGCGTAGGACGTCCAGCACAAATGCAGGAGGCTCATGTTTTGGCTCACCAATACCGAGCTTAATTTCACTGTAACCGTTGGCAGGCTTGCTATCGGCAAGCAAGGTTGCCATCTTTGCGAATGGATAAGGATGGAGATGCTTTAAGTTGTGATTCATAAGTGTGATAACTATAATAGACAATTAATAATAAAGTTATAAAGAAAATTTACATTAGAGCAGTGTAGCACTTCTCTAATTTTTTGTCCTTTTCTTCTTATATCGTGAATAGGCATTTACCAAGCGTAAGCTATTCATCATATGACTACCAAATAGGTAGTCGCCAAAAAGTCTTTTAAACATTTCATAATTTATAACCTATAACAATACAAAAAATGACTACATCACAAACGTGGTAGATCGTTTTAAGGATAGTTTGATATGTCTAGTGTGCTAAATAATGATGATCTCATCGCTAAAGATATCAATAATGAAAAACTTGATAACAGTTTGCAGCGCTCTAACCTGTATAAACTGCTCAAAGAGCGTGAACAGAGCTGGTGGCAAGCGCGCCAACAACTGATCGAACGTCAAGAAAAGAAAATGTTTTGGTATGGCGAAAACAGCCTCATTATGTGGCTGTTGTGGCAATTAGTCGGCTACGTGGTAGTGGCAATGGCCTTGATGCTGCTCAATAATATATTCGGTATCTCATTACCGCTATGGCAATACGTTTCTTTGTTTGTAATACAGACCATATTTTTTGTCAGTGCCCTTGCTGCTAAAGGCCAGTTGGCAAACAAACTACAGCGCAAGATAGACAACGATGAGCTGATGCGCGAAGAGGCGCTCAATGAAATGATTATTTTGGCAGAGGATAGCCTGTATCCTGATGTACATGCCAAGTCGCCTATCTCTTTGGAAGCGTTAGACGATTATCTAGACGGACAGTTTCACCTAGCAAGCTTGCAGTGTTTGCTACAAAAAGAAGTCGATGCTGGACGTTTAATCATGGAGCAGAAGCCACCTGAAGTAGGTATTTTGCCGCCAGATCTTGCTGATGACGAACTGAACGAACATGCCAGCGAGATAACCTATAGAAGTACGTTATAAAACGTACTTCTATGATGACTATCAGACTACTTTTGCTAGTTAATATTCAAAATAATGGCTAACCAAAACTATCTAGCCGTATCAAAAATATATTACGCTATTATGCTCTTTCTGAACGGTAAGACTGGCTAATAGCGCTTCCTTTAATGCTTCCAGTCTATCAGGTGAGAGTGGCTTATCGTTTTGATCACTGATAGAAAACATATCCTCAGCACGCTCACCTAGAGTAGTAATACGCGCAGCATGTACTTCGATTTGCTCCTGCAAGAAAACTTGCCCAACTCGCGCCAATAGCCCTGGCTGATCAAGCGTTTCTAAGCTCATGATGTGCTGGCCTGATGCTTCATTGAACTCAAAGTTAATCACCGTTTTCACTTCAAAGTGTCTTAATTGACGCGGCATACGCTTGTTCGTCAGTTTAAGTACAGTAGGGTCTTTGAACGAATCAATTAAGCGTTGTTTTAGCTCTTGTTGGCTCTCCTCATCGACCAGCAATGTGCCACTAGGATCTAGCAATACATAAGAATCCAAAGCAAAGTCACGGGTCGCTGTGATAATGCGTGCATCTAAAACATCTAGATTCATCTGATCAAATACTGCCATGGTAACGGCAAACAAATTCATCTGATCTTGGGTGTAGACAAAGACCTGTACCGCATCAAGTGCCAATTCGCGATGCTCACGCAAAACGACCAACGGTGGACTGTCAGCATTAGAGGCCAATCCAATCGGTGGGTGATTCAAAATAGCTTCGGTATGCCATAAGATATCTTCTGCAATCTCTCGCAAGAAATACTCATCGCCCAAGTCGTCCCACAGACGCAATACTTCATCGCGGTTCATATGCTGGTTATTGACATTATCTAGCATCGTCAACGCTTGCTTACGTGTAGCACTAATCATATCTTGACGATTGGTAGGCGCGTCGATATCAGCGCGCAAGATACGCCGAGTTTGTGAGTATAGCTGTTTCATGAGGGTCGCCCGCCAGCTGTTCCATAGCTGTGGGTTAGTCGCATTCATATCAGCCACCGTCAGTACATACAGGTGGTTTAGATGAGTCACATTGCCGATGAGATCAGAGAAAATAGTCACCACTTCAGGGTCTGAGATATCTTTTTTCTGTGCAGTAATCGACATAAGAAGGTGATAGCGCGTGAGCCAGCCTACTAAGTTCGCATCCGCCAAGCTCATACCATGTGATAAACAAAACTCAATCGATTCTGTTTGACCAAGCTCACTATGGTCGCCGCCACGGCCCTTAGCAATATCATGGAACATTGCTGCTAGTACCAAAATCTCTTTACGTTCGATACGCTGAAAGATAGAGCTGACCAGTGGAAACTCTTCGTGAAAGGTCGGATCTGTAAATCGATGCAAGATTCTAATTAAAAATAAGGTATGCGCATCTACCGTATAACGATGGAACAAGTCATATTGCATGAGGCCAGTGACTTGCGCAAAAGCAGGAATATAGTTACCCAATACTCCATAGCGATTCATGGTACGTAGACGATGAAACAGGTAATTCTGTTCTTTTAGATTCGATAAAAACAACGCTTTGTGAGTAGGATTGTCTCTATATATCTGATCGATGCCGCGTGCGGCAATTTTGAGTGCGCGCAAAGTATGGGTACGAACTTTATCGATGCCATGCTGACCCATCAATAAAAACATTTCTAAGATAGACTCTGGGTGCTGTGCAAAGACTCGATGATGGGCGATGGCAATTTGGTTGCCAATACGGTTGAATCGCGCATTTATAGGCTGTTTTTTTGGACGTTCATCGTCAGGCAGCTGCGGCTCTATGATCGTTTCATAATAATGATTGGTCAGCATCTCAGACAGTGTTGATATTTGCATTGCACAGCGATAATAGTCACGCATAAACCGTTCGACCGCAGCATTAGGCTGGTCATCAGGCTGGGTCTCGTAGCCCATTAGCTGAGCAATCTCACGCTGATAATCAAACAACAGCTTGTTTTCATTACGGCCAGTCAGTACATGTAAGTAATGTCGAATTTGCCATAAATATCCTTCGGCAAAGCTTAACTCATCAAATTCTTTTTCGGTCAAAAAATTCTGTTGCACCAAATCATATAGTTTACTCACGCGAAAATAACGCTTGGTGACCCAGCCGATGATATGGATATCACGTAGTCCGCCCGGTGCTGTTTTGATATTGGGTTCAAGGTTGTACTCGGTGGCATTGTGCTGCAAATAACGCGCTTTGGATTCTTCCATTTTTACATCAAAAAAGGCGCGCGGAGACCACTGTTTGTTGACGATTTGAGCAGGCATGTCTTGCAATGCTTCGTTGCCGATTAGGAGTCGAGCCTCCAGCTGAGCACTGGCAATCGTATGATCAAGCGCAGCCTCTAGCGCATCATTGACACTACGTACAGAGAGCGCAGGCTCTAATCCTATATCCCATAGTAGAGCGACCAGTTTGTCGATCTTACTACTCGCCTCAGCACCTATTTCACCAGGAGACAGAAGCAAAATATCAATGTCTGAGTAGAGTGATAGTTCACCGCGCCCGTAGCCACCAGTCGCAAAAAACGCCAAATCAGTTTTATCCAACTCAAACCATTTAAACAATGCAATCAATAGGCTATCGATAGCGCAAGCACGTGCTGCAACCAGTTGGCGAATATTGGTGCCGCGTTCTAGTGAGCGGCTGATATCGTCGTTGATCTGGGCCAACCATTCAGGAATGCCAAGTAGATTCTTGTCTGTCACATTTTGGGCTGACCGTGGGAATGAGTCTGTCGCCACCTCACTTGGTAGTATCGGTAAAGGCGTCAAATCAACAGAGGCGATATCACAATTAAACATGAGTGTTATCCAGTTAAGAGTTTAGAAGTAGAACGTTTGAGCTGAGCGCTATTGGGCAACTAATATGCTGATGGCTAATAAAAGTCACGGATAGCATTTATCAATACAGGTCTTAACAAATATATTAATAGAAGTTATCAGGTCATCTGAGTATAAAGACAAAGCGCCTATAAGCACAATACTCAATATGCCCTAATTAAAGACCAAAAAAAAGACCGCCTAAGCGATCTTTGATTGTACTACTGCGTCAAAAAACTTAAATCTTCTTCGGGGCGAGTGGTAAACACTTCACAGCCATTGTCTGTTACGACCATGGTGTGCTCCCATTGGGCAGACAATTTGCGGTCTTTAGTAATCGCCGTCCACTCATCAGGCAAAATCTTAGTTTGCCACGTGCCTTGGTTAATCATAGGCTCGATGGTAAACGTCATGCCTGTTTTTAGCTCAAAACCAGTGCCTTTTTTGCCATAGTGCATGACTTGTGGCTCGTGGTGGAATTCATCACTGATACCATGACCACAGAACTCGCGAACAATACTAAAACGCTCAGGCTCGACAACGGCCTGAATAGCAGCGCCAACATCACCTAGGCGTGCACCGTTCTTGACCACGCTCATACCTGCGTAAAGGGCATCTTGCGCCACTTTGCAAATACGCTGTGCCATGATAGAGCCGTTACCGACAATCCACATTTTTGAGGTATCGCCATAGTAACCATCTTTGATAACAGTCACGTCGATATTGATAATATCACCATCTTTTAGCAGCTTGCTTTCAGTTGGGATACCGTGACAGACAACATGGTTGACTGAGGTACAGATAGATTTTGGAAAACCATTATAGTTAAGTGGGGCAGGGATAGCCTGCTGCACATTAACAATATAGTCATGGGCGATCTGATTGAGTGCTTCGGTACTGACGCCCACTTTGACATGCTCATCGAGCATGACAAGCACATCACTAGCGAGCTTACCGGCCACACGCATTTTTTCTATGGCTTCTGGAGACTGGATAAGGGATTTTTTAGTCATCATCGTATATCTTATAATTATGGGTTCATTGTGGATAGATTATACCATAAACGTACTAGTGACACTTTTACGTTAAGTGATAGTGTACCTATCATTATCATTGATAATAATTGTTTTACAGCATGCTGAGGGCTTATATGACTCATTAGTCAGACTAATATATTCATATTTTGACAAATTAGTTGAATGTTACAGGATATATAAGTAATGTAATTTTGCCTGCTAACGGAATTAGCAGCAATTTTTACTGTAGTTGTGCAGTAAAAATAACCAAATCAATGATAACAAGGATGTTGTTATGACGCTTTCTTTGTACATTCGTGCAGCTCTCACACCAAAGACATTGTTACCGATACTGGGTTCAATCAGTGCTGGTGTTCTTCTAATGACCATGCAAACCACTTCTGCTCAAGCTGCAGGACAATACTATAATTGTGCCAATGCTAACGGTTGCAAGTTGGTGGACAGTAAATATTTCACTTCTAGTTACACTAAAACTCAATATCCGGTCGTCTTAGCACACGGGCTTGGCGGCTTCACAACGCTATTTGGAGTCATTGACTATTTTAACGGTATTCCAGAAGACTTGATGAAAGGTGGCTCAGAGGTATATACCACCAAAACGTCAGCGGTCAATAACAGCGAAGTTCGAGGTGAGCAACTGCTACAACAGGTCAAGACCATTGCCGCGATTTCAGGTGAATCTAAAGTCAATTTGTTTGGACACAGTCAGGGCGGTATAGATATCCGTTATGTGGCTGGCGTCGCGCCAAAGTACGTGGCCTCAGTAACTGCGGTATCAAGCCCAGAGCAAGGATCAAAAACCGCTGATTTTGTGAAAAATGTCCTTGAGCCAAATAATACTTCTGGACAGCCATCTAATGTCACCACCCAGCTAGTATCAGGCGTGTTTAATCTGATCGGTGGCTTTACAGATATTGGTTCTGGTATCAGTTTCAATCAAATTCAACAACAAGATGGCTGGCAAGCGCTCGTGGCTCTATCGACCGATGGTGCTGCTAAGTTCAATACCAAATTTCCTGCAGCAATGCCCAAAAACTACTGTGGTCAACCGACTAGTACGGCGGTCAATGGCATCAAGTACTATTCGTTTAGCGGCGTTGGGCAAATAACGAGCGCACTTGATCCTAGCGATTATCTATTGGCCGCAACGGGCGTACCGTTTGCAGGTGAGTCTAACGATGGATTGGTATCTGCTTGCTCAAGTCGTCTTGGCTATGTGATTCGTGATAATTATAGAATGAACCATTTGGATTCCGCCGATCAAGTCTTGGGTCTGACGGCATGGGGAGAGTCTGAGCCAAAATCTATCTATCGCACTCAGGTAAACCGTCTGAAAAACGCCAACCTATAAGCTGAACTACAAAATAATAATGCTCATTGATTGAGAAATATCGTTTATGTCAAATAACCGCCGTTCAGCCTATGTCACAGTTGCTATCATTGCCGTAGTTATCATTGCCACAGCGGCGGTTATTTTGTGGTTCAAGCCTAGTAACGATATAAATTCAACTTCAATTAAACCGTCCGTCTCTGATAATGAGAGTAGCGAGTCAGTGATAACTGAGTTGGCTGCGGGACAAGTCGTGAAAGCGACAACGACACCCAGCCAGTCTCAATTTGTCACAGGATTAGAAAATTTACCACGCTCATTAAAGGGCACCCAAATTGATGGTGAAATCATCATCGATGAAAATAAACAATTAGTCGTCACTGAAGGTCTACGGCGTTTGTTCGATTATTTTTTATCCGCCCTAGGTGAGGAAGAAGAAGCGGTTATATTTGCCCGTGTGGAGAGTTATATTCGCCATCACACACCAGAGCCTGCTGCCAGTCAAGCGGTCACTATTTTTAATCAATATGTTGCTTACCTTAAAGCACTTCCTGAGATAGAGAAGCGCTACGGCAATCTGCAATTACAGGCGACCAAAAGTGGTGAGCTGGACTTGAACGCAGTTGCCCAGCAAAAACAAGATATCGCTAATCTACGTCAGCAGTACTTTGATAAGTCAACCATCACAGCATTTTTTGGCGCAGAGGATGATTACGATAGTTATAGTATAGAGATGGTCAGAATTGACCAAAATAAGCAAATGTCTGACGCACAGAAACAAGCTGCCCGTCAGGACTATATTAGTCGATTGCCAGAGAATGCTACTAAAAGCAATATCATACAACAAGCCAATATTAGCGAGTTGATGACTCGCACTGAACAGATGAAAGCTCGCGGTGCAACGCCCGAGGAGTTATATAATATGCGCCGAGAGCTAGTAGGCGCACCAGCAGCAGAAAGGCTGGCACAAGTAGATCAAGAAGACGCTAATTTTGACCAACGCTTCACCCAGTATGAAACTCAAAAGAATCGCTTATTAAGTCAAGGTGTCTATGCCGCCCAAGCGCAGATTCAGATAAATCAGCTTGAACAGCAACTATTTAATGACACTGAGCGTAAGCGTTTAGATGGTTATGCGGCATTGCAACGACAGCAAGCCGTGAATAATCCATAATTGCCGTCACTAGCTATCGTCAATAACCATCAATAGTCATCGTTGATAGGGATGGGCAAAGTGAGCAAGATTATAGTTAGCAGGTCATCTTGGTACTGGCAAGAGCAAGTAGCTATATATTTGCAAAGTAGTACAAAATGCATTCCGAATAACTACCCAGTTTATGATGACACCTCCCTGTGAGTCATGCACAATATTGCCATTGTTTAGAGCATTAAATAAAACAATAAATGAATCATAATAAGTCTGAGCTTTTACTATGTTTATTAGCGCTTACCGCCTGTCTATTAGCGCTGATGGCTCAAGCAGATAGGATGTCTAGTAAAAGTATCAGGTGTAATAAAGCGAGGAGTTGATATGAAGAATATGACTAAAGTAATGATGGCCGCGACATTGGCAGTTGGTACACTTGCTGCAGGTTGTCAGACGACGAACTTGCCTGCGCCAGTTGACCAACCAATCACTGCAGATGTCTTGCAAGCACACAACTGGCAGCTCGTTGATGCCAAACGCAGCAATAGCGATAAAGTGACTCAGCTATTTTTTGACCCAGCCAAGCCATTAACGTTGAATTTTATGAATGATAACGGTAGAGATTACGTGGCATTTATGAATACCTGCAATAACATGGGTGCTGGATATAGCGTTGCAAATGGTGAAGTCGAGATTAAAAACGGCATCAGTACTATGATGGCATGTCCTGAACCGCAAGCCAGCTTTGATACAGCAACATTAGCCACTGTAAAAGGTAAATATAGCCTTAGTAAGAATGCCAACAATGTGCCGATCTTGACCATTAAAAACGATGATCAAGTTGCTTATTTTAAAGCCGTTGCGAAGTAACTTAATGATTGAGTGAACAGTTTGACTGGTTCGTGAACTTAAGCAATTAGAGTTACTTGTCAGAAGTTGCTCATTTAAAGCTACTCTTCTTGAAACGCAAAATGCCTCGCTATTAAGTGGGGCATTTTTTTATCCAAAGTTTGACTCAGTTTAGACTACACTAGAGCAATAACCCTATAATACCTTTGATATCGTGAGATACTAGCTATGGCGTTGAGTCGGCAACAGTGACGATAGTTTTTTAATTATTCACAATACTTTTATCATTAGGATCTATTGGATACCACGCTATGTTTGAAACAATAAAAGTCATTACTACGATAGCTATAGTTACCGTCCTCACTGGCTGTCAGACATTACCTAATACCTCAGTAAAAAAGCCAACCAGTACAGTCGAGACCAATCCGCTGACTGCACGTATGCCAGCGATTGATCGCCGAGGATACATTGCCTACATAGAAGAGCAGGGCGTAGGTACGGCAAAAGTATCGTCACTCTATAGTATCCGTCCTGACGGTAGCGATCGTCAGCTCATCGATCAGCTTAATGGCTATATCTATGCGCCAGCATGGTCGGCAAACGGACAGCTGCTTGCATACAGCAAACAAGCTCCGCGTGAGCATCCCAAAATTTATATCTATGATCGTAGTAGCAATACGCGCAACCTAGTAGTAAATGCTGAAGGCAGTAATATGTCAGCGTCATTTTCACCCGATGGTCAAGATTTGCTCTATAGCTCTACAGTCGGGGGTAATTCTGATATCTATAAGATGCGTCTGAGCGATGGTAAGACCCAGCAGTTAACGACCCTGCCGAGTACAGAGGTACAGCCTAGTTATGCTGCTGATGGCAAGAGCTTTGTCTATACCAGCGATAAAGTCCGTGCTGGACGACCGCGAATTTATCGTTATGACTTCGCTACGGGCAATGCGACACCTGTATCAACAAATGGGTATGTGGCCAGTCCTCAGCTTAGCTTAGATGGTCAGCGTATGGCCTACTTAAATGGTCGCAAGGCGGCTGTCATGACCTTGACGACGGGACAGGTGGTCAACCTGGCAGAAACAGGGCTTGATGAGCCTGCACGTCTATCTCCATCTGGCAATTATGCCGTCTATCCAACTCGCCGCTTGAGTGTGGGCGGGCAAGCAGCAGGCCAAAGTAATGGTAGTCTAGTTATCCATTCGCTGTCAGGTAATACCAGCTATGCCATCAGTGGCCAAGATGGTGGAGTCGTGCGGTCACCGATATGGGGTCGTTAATGTATTAAACGCATATCGAATTCTAATATTTAATTCAAAAATAAGATAAATCTGAGGATAAAAAAGTATGGCGCACAAAAAAAAGAACGTTCGCAAAAAACTTTGCCCTGTCTGCGAGCGCGAGTTTAGCTGGACTAAAAAGTTGGATAAAAACTGGGAGAGCATGGTCTATTGCTCAGACCAATGCCGACGGGTGAAAAAGTATGAAGGGCTGGATCATCAAAAGTAAGATGTCACCACAATACAAATAGTTAGAAGTAGATGGGAGCAAATAATGGCACATAAAAAAGTAAACCTACCGCAAAAAACTTGCCCCGTCTGCCAGCGCCCATTTACGTGGCGTAAGAAGTGGGAGAAAGACTGGGAGCAGGTGATCTATTGTTCTGAGCGGTGTCGTCGGAGTAAATCAAAAAATGACTAGATCAACATAAAGTTCAGACTATCCATTGATAAGCTGAACTTTATTTTTGCACTTTTATTTTGACAGTTACTGGCGATCAAAAATTACCGTTTCACCATCGTCATTTTGTACTTCCATCTGATCTTCATAGCCGTTGAAGGTGAGTGTGTCACCTGCGACTTTAACATTCATCTGATAAAAAAATGATAAATCATCACCACCAGTACTAGTATACAGTGACTGTCCAAGGGTAAATAGACCATTGTTACCTAGAGTATAGAGATTCCAGTCCATACCAGAGAGTGGTACAGTACCATCTTCAAAAGGTGGATTTTCATCTACTTCTATGTGAAAAAAGGTCTGATTGTCTAAGAATCCGACCAGTACAAGCTCGTCATTAACCTCACCAGCCCTTGCTTTCCAAATGCCTAACTCGTTTTCAGACTTGGCCTTAACAAACGTAAAGGACTCATCATCGTCTATGACCTTATTATCGTTATCGTCTACACCTAACGTCAGTGTATCACCAGAGACTTGCACCGTTCTTAGCACATCATCTGACAAACCAGAATCGTCGTTAGCGTCATAAATAATTTTATCAATGACCAATTCATCATTGGCTTTTAAAGAGTATTTACCCCACTCAATACCATTGTCTTCATTTCTTGATGAAGTAGGGCCAGTCACTTGGGTTTGTACATAAGTGCCATCGTCTAAAAAGGATAAGCTTACAAGCTCTTCGTTACCCTGCTTCATTTGCCACAGCCCTGAGAGCATTTTGGAGTCTACAACGGTACTAGACCCGTTTCTTGAGAACATAAACTTCTCGTTATCGTCTATTACCCCGTTTTGATTGTTATCAACCTCAATGGTAAGATCGGTGTCACCAGTCACACGCGCGTAACGGGTACGCGATTCTGATAATCCAACTCCATCATTGTCGTCATAAAACTGTGTGGTTGTTAACGCTTTAGTCGTAGTGTTGATAGCATAAGTACCCCATTCCATGCCATTTTCGGGATTGCTGGTTAAACCAGTGTCATCCACTTGCACATAGATATAAGTATTGTTTTCTAAGAAAGCCACTCCGACTAGTTCATCTTCATCGGCATTATCAAAGCTCCAAGATCCTAAGATGCCTTCAGGTTTGACCTCTGAGAATCTGTAGATTTCATTACTATCAATGATACCATTGTCGTTTTCATCGACTTCGAGGATAAGCTTGCCATTCACTACTTTAGCAGAGGGATTGGGAGCGTCTGATAATCCAGCGTTACCGTTCTTGTCAAAAATAGGTGTAGCGGTGAGTTTACCTGTTTTACTATCAATGCTATACGTTCCTGACTCCATACCATTTTCAGGGTCACTCTTTGAGCGACTGGCATTGACTTGAGTCTGTACATAATTACCGTCATCTGTAAAGACAATCACTGATAAGTCGTTACCAGCATCGTCGCTACTCCACATTCCAACGATTTCGGTATCGATATCCGGCTGATCAGGTTGTGTGATATCTGGTTGATCAGGCGGCGATGTTGGTGATTCATCAGAATCAGAGTCTTCACCACATCCTTGTAAAATGAGTGCAGTTGTTATGGCTAATAGTGCTAGTTTAAATGATTTCATTTTTATCGCTCCTTGATTTAAAAGATAAAATCTTACTTAGCTCAAATATCAGTGCCCCACACCCCCTTATTATTATATTTTAAATAAAGAATATATAAATTGTTATTTACGAATATATCAAACATTTTTTGGTTAATCCAATCCAAAAAGTATTTTTTAAATGAGTAAAATAGGAAAGTTGGTTATCAAAGGAGTGGGACACGAAAGAAAAAGGGAATTATTAAAACTAAATTGGTTAGCGAAATCCTACAAGTAGGACTGATTGAGAGAGCTTTCTGTTTTGGATATTCATAGGTGTGAGATAGTGAGTGGTAATAATATATATTTAGAAGGTATAAAATATACACAATAAAATACCATCACTTTTTCTACTACATTTTTTATGGCATGAAATAGATAGAGGAGATGGTATATTTAAATTCTATAGCTACATGTATTTTTCAGAAAATCATTGCATAATAAATCATCTAGTTTTATAGATTCGAATTTAACCGCTTCTCAGCCGTTTTCATGTCCCAGTCTTTACGCGACATATAATTCTCTAACTGATCGCAGCTTGTCTTACCGACATTGAAATGTTTACTCTTTGAATGCAAATAAGAGAAACTATGGCTTACTTAGCATCTCTTTTAGCAAAAATATTCGCAACCAACGCGCCACTAAAGTTATGCCAGACACTAAATATCGCACTAGGTAAGGCCGCGACAGGATTGAAATAAGTTGCCGCAAGGGCAGCGCCCAGACCAGAGTTTTGCATGCCTACCTCTACCATAATGGCGCGGCGTTGTTTCTCCGTAAAGCCGGACAAACGAGCGATTACATATCCTAAGGTATAACCCATCATATTATGTAAGGCAACCACGATAAAGACGATTGCACCACTGTCTAAGATAGTCGCTTTAGATACTGCCACCACTGCCGCTATAATAATAGAGATACCCAATACCGACACCATCGGTAATACCTCGGTGACGAACTCGATCTTTTTACCCAGAAACTTATGAAAGATAACACCCAGTAATATGGGCAAGATAACGATTTTCGTAATGGTCATCATCATACTGGCTAGGTCGATGTCGATCAGCTGACCAGCAAACACATTTAATAGAATCGGGGTCAGAAAAGGCGCAAGCAGGGTAGAGATAGAGGTAATCGCCACACTCAATGCCACATCACCTTTGGCTAAGAACGTAATCACATTACTAGAAGTACCACCCGGGCAACAACCTACCAAGATAACACCGACTGCGATTAAAGGATCAAGGTTGAAGATGACCGTTAATAGGTAAGCGATCAAAGGCATGAGCGTGAACTGTGCTAATAGCCCTACCAGTACAGGCTTTGGTCGTTTGACAATTTCTAGGAAATCTTCCGTTTTGAGTGTCATGCCCATCCCAAACATAATGATGCCAAGTATGGGAACGATTAAAAAAGCCAACGAGGCAAAAAATTCAGGAAAAATAAATCCCAAAACAGCACTGACCAATGCCCAAATTGCAAAAGTTTTGCCAATCCAACTATAGTCAGCTCAAAATAAAATTGTTATGGTTAGGACAAATATCATAAAACAATTTGGATAAGTCGTTTTCCATCCAGCCTTGGCGTAGAAACTTCACCTGAGCCCATTTCTTTTCGATAGGGTTCA